>Ga0064013_1013_pt1 | contig 196948 bp, 170 predicted proteins | sample CrowatWCoCulture_FD_61583 | JGI IMG/M metagenome (GOLD analysis project Ga0064013, IMG submission 61583) | Marine cyanobacteria communities from the University of California, Santa Cruz, USA, analyzing cyanobacterial DNA methylation -... | ecosystem: Host-associated > Microbial > Bacteria >...
AAACAAATCAATAAAAAAATAGTAAAAAGAGAAATAGACAAGAGTGATAAAGAAGTAAAAAAAAAGGATTGTCTCCAATAAAAAGGAGAAAAAATAAAAAATAAAGGTAAACTAATTTTAGATGCGACTTGTGCGCCAGCAGACATCAAATACCCAACGGATTTAGGCATATTAAATCAAGCCAGAATTGAGACAGAAAGAATAATAGATAATCTTTATAAACCATTAAGAGTAAAATTGAGAAAAAAGCCGAGAACTTCTAGAAAAATTGCTAGAAAGGAATACTTAAAAGTAGCTAAAAAACGAAAAGTATCTTATCAAGAAAGAAGAAAAGCTATCGGGAAACAGTTAAAATACCTTAAGAAAAATTTAGGAAATATAGAAGACTTAATTCAAGCTGGGGCTTCCCTGGAAAATCTGAGTAAAAGACAGAAAAATTGTCTAGAGACTATCAAAAAAGTTTATGAACAACAACAGTCAATGTGGGAGAATAAGACCCAGAGTGTTCCTCAAAGAATTGTAAGTTTAACTCAACCGCATATTCGTCCAATAGTGAGGGGAAAAGCAGGAAACCCAATAGATTTTGGAGCTAAACTCTCAGTAAGCTGTGTAGATAACTATGTGTTTCTAGACAAAATAAGTTGGGAAAACTTCAATGAATCTTGTCATTTAAAAGAACAAGTAGAAAAGTATAAAGAAACGTTTGGCTATTATCCCGAATCCGTCCATGTAGATAAAATTTATCGAACTAGGGAAAACAGAAATTGGTGTAAGGAAAGAGGGATAAGAATCAGTGGTCCGAAGTTAGGAAGACCTCCGAAAAATGTCAGTGAAGAAGAAAAGAAACAAGCCCACTCCGATGAATGCTTCCGTAATGCTATTGAGGGAAAGTTTGGACAAGCTAAACGAAGATTTAGCCTAAATCTCGTGATGACAAAACTCCCTGAAACCTCCATTACATCTATTGCTATTACATTTTTAGTTGTCAATCTTTCTAAACTTCTGAGGCAGTTTTTGTCGCTTTTTTTGTCCTTATTTACTAATAATAGAACAGGGAAACTCATCAAACCGCCTTTCATTAATTTTGATTATACTTTAAACAATTTTTATGTACTAAAACTTATTGATTTGTCATAAAATTCTTGGTCAAAAGTGGCATAAATTTTGGAGAAACTTTTTCAGCAAACCCTATTTAGAAGAGATTATAACAGTTTATATAGAGGAATTCAAGAGTTTTTACCCACTCAAACTGACCCTAATTATGAACAGAGAATTGAGACTTTATTTTCAGCGGTATCGAGAACAATTCCTCCCACTTCAAAACATTATAACTTATTTGGTATTGACACAACTCCCTGTCCACGACCGTTTGCCGAAACGTTAGCGGATAAAACCTTTATTCATTACCCCAATCCAATTAAGGGAAATAAACCCATTAATATTGGACATTGTTATTCCGTTGTCTGCGCTTTACCTGACCAAATAGACACAGAGAAAGTCCCTTGGGCTGTCCCCTTATCAGGAGAGCGAGTCCCCTCTAAACATAAAGGAGTAAATCAAGGCAATCAACAACTAAAAAAAATCTGGCAAAGTTCTTTATTTCTGATAAATTATCTGTCTTAGTGGCTGATAGTGACTACAGCCAAAAGGATTTTATTGGGGAACAAGTTAAGCACGAAGACGTAGTTACTATTACAAGAGTTAGAAGTGACCGAGTTTTTTATCGTCAATTTATTCGGGACCCAAATCAAGCCAAAACTTCGGGACATCCCCGTTGGTATGGGGATAAATTTGACCTTAAAGATGACCAAACTTGGACTGAACCTGATGAAGTTCATCATGTTCCCTTTACAACGAAAAAAGGTCGTCAATTAACAGTGACTATTTCGGGATGAAAACAGATGTTAATGAGAGGAACTAAAAACTATAAAATGAACAATCACCCCTTTACTTTACTCCAGATTGTTGTCAGAGATCAAGAAAGAAATAGTATTTGGAAACCTATGTGGCTTATTGTTATTGGTTCTCGGCGCGATGAGTTAAGTTTAGTTGATTGTTATCAGTGTTATCGACAACGTTATGACATGGAACATCTTTTTCGATTTGGTAAACAAAGATTATTGATGACATCTTATTTAACTCCCGATGTACATCATGAAGAAAATTGGTTTAAACTAACACTTCTTTCTTATGTAAATTTGTGGGCTGCCAGAAAATTAGCTGTGGTTTTACCCCGTGATTGGGAACAGTATTTGAAGACTAATAAATCCATCAAAATCACCCCTAGTCTAGTTCAAAGAGACTTTTCAAGAATAATTACGACCTTGGGGACTTTCGCCAAATTTCCCAAACGTCGAGGTTTTTCTTCCGGACGTATTAAAGGTTACAAAAAAGCCCCACGAACTCGTCATGATGTTATCAAGAAAGGGAGCAAAAAATCAACTGAAAACTTAAAAGCTCCTTAGTTTTCCTCAGAATCTATAGATTAGCCCTATTTGTCAGCCAGTTTTATTGACTGATACAGAGCCGATATTTTGGGATTTTAGTTTAGCGTAAAATATACGCTAACGATTTTTTTTGTCCAAAGTCCAATTATAAGGTTTCCCGAAAAATCATCCCTGCGCCTAACCCATCCTACGAATCATAAGTTTTGCTTATAACCATAAGTTTAGGAGAGCCTGAGTGTCACGAAATAGGTCTAATCAGAAAAAATAGCTCCTTCGAGTTCTTGTAAAGCAATTTCTAAATCATCGTTAACAAGACGCTGATCAAATTCTTCACTAACTTTCAATTCTTCTTTTGCCCTTTCTAAACGGCGTAAAATTGCTTCTTCTGTGTCTGTTTTTCGACTTCTTAAACGATGTTCTAACTCTTCTAGTGAGGGAGGCAAGATAAAAATTCTTAAAGCATCAGGAAAGCTATCTTTAATGGAGTTTGCCCCAACCACTTCTATTTCTAGAAGCACAATTAAACCTTGGTCGATTTTTTCTTCAACCTTAGTACGGGGAGTTCCATAATAATTGCCCGCATATTCTGCCCACTCTAATAACTGGTTTTGTTCGATCATGGTTTCAAAGGCACTCTTATTTAAAAAATAGTAATCTTTACCCTCTATTTCTCCTTCACGGGGAGAACGAGTGGTTGCAGACACTGATAAATAGAGTTCGGGGTGACGCACCAATAAAGAGCGCACCAATGTACCTTTTCCCACACCGCTGGGACCGGTTAAGACTATTAGCTTTCCTGATGCCATAAAATTAGCTAAGTAGAGTTTAATTACTGTTGAGAGAGGTTTCTTTATTGACCACAAAACGATGGGCTACGGTTTCCGGTTGTATGGCGGATAAAACCACATGACTCGAATCAGTGATAATCACGGCCCGAGTCCGACGACCATAAGTCGCATCGATCAGTTGACCTCTTTCACGAGCATCGGTGATAATACGTTTAATAGGGGCGGATTCTGGGCTAACAATAGAGATAACTCGGTTAGCAGAAACAATATTGCCAAACCCAATGTTGATGAGTTGTATGCTTTCCATAATGCTTGAGGGTTATACCAAGTGAGAAGTAATTAATACAATACTTTTCTTATGATATCGATTAAAATTGAGACTTACAACGTCTAAAGTAATATTTGTTGATACTTTTCAGTTTTTTTCAGCTTTTTCTCATATTTATCCTCCAATTAACCTGTTGTATAGATAATAGTCAATCGATCTTAAATCAATTGGGCTAACTTTTTAGACAGGGCTTCTGGGCTAAATGTTGCCAAAGTTTTTTCTCTCAACCACTCTCCCTGACAGCGTTTGTCATTATTTTGCAAAATTTCAATGCACCCTTGCGCCACTGCATCGGGATCACGATGGGGAACTCGCCAACCTAACTGGCCATCTTGCAGGGGATCTGCTGAACCGTCAGCATCTCCTGACAATACGGGAACTTTACAGGCCATGGCTTCTAGGTAAACTATACCAAATCCTTCTTGGGAGGGCATAATATAGGCATCGGCTAGGCGATAATGGTTAACTAGGTCTTCGCTGGCAACAAACCCGGCAAATACCACGCGATCGCTTATCCCTAAGTCTTTGGTTAATTGTTCCAAACGGGGGCGATCGTCTCCTTTACCAATAACAACATATTTAACATTAGGAAAAGATTGTACAATCTTTGGTAAAGCCCTAATTGTAACATCTACTCCTTTATAAATGTCTCCTGACCATAATCTAGCCACAGTCATTAATATTTTTGTGTCTTTTAGGTTATATTTTTCTATCAGTTCGCTGGGTTTTTCTCCTGGGGTAAATTGTTCACCATCTACAATACAAGGAACAATCTCTAGTTTGTTAAGATTAATATCATTTGCTTGACATAAACAGTCACGACTATAACGGCTAATTGTCCAGATAGAATCTGCATTTTTCAAAGCGGTTTGTTGTGCTTTGGGTAAGGTTTTCTAGACTTCTTTCCCATAAGTTAAAACCGTGTAAGGAATACCCAAGGGTTGACAGAAAAATTGGGTTAGTGGGGCGAGGTTTATATGACCACAAAACACTCTTTTAGGGCGGTTTGTGACTAAATGTTTTAATAAGTTTATCGCTAATTTTAATCTTCCTTTCCAGGGGGAAAGGGTTTTCAAGTAATGATAAGTAATTAATTCACTGGTTAAGGGGTTATTACAGTCTGGTGCATCTCTTAATAAAAAAATGTCGGTTTTTGGTGCATTAGAAAACTTTTCTATGAGGGATAAATAAGCTTTGAGGACATCTTTAACATAAGCTTGTATTCCCCCTTCTTGGGAAAATATTTCTAAGAAAACAAAGGTGTAATTAGACATTTAATAATATAATTAATTTTTCCTCTAATACTGTACCATAAGCATCCTGTTTGTTGTAAAAAAGTTTTACTATCAAATTTTTGATTTATTTCTGTACAATTTTTACTTAAATTATAGTTAGGTAAATCAGTGGTTAGTCTGATTTCTGAGAATAGTGTTAGTTGCATTTATAGCAGTGGTTGGTATTCAATAATAATAGCGATCGCTGTGATAACTTCTTGTAAATCTGAAGTTGACAAAATACCTAATTGACGGATAAATCTTCTTTGATCAATACTCCTTAATTGTAAAGCATCGGCTGCTGATAATTTTCTTAATCCATTTTCTGGATTGGGAGTTAGACGAAGATGCCAAAGGTTATTAGAAAAGGCCGGTTTCCAATCAGTAATAGGGACAACTAATTTAAGAGGAAGTTTACCTATTATATTGGAATTAATAACTATTGCTGGCCGAGTTTTTTTGATTTCTACACCAATGGTTGGATCTAAATTAACCAGCCAAATTTCACCCCGTTTAGGATCTTTATTCATCAATGTCTCCAAGATCAATATTAACCCAATCTTGCCATTCATAATCTGTTTTATAGTATTCTTCCATTGCTTCTACTTGTTCTTTTAAAATGCGATTCCGTTCTTCTATCGGTAATTTTATAAAAGTTTTGCGATCAATTATCGGGTTCGTTTCTGTTGTTTCTTTTTGATTTAATTCCTCTTTTTTAAAATCTCTATCTTGAGCTTTTTTAGCTACATTTTTTCTAAATAATTGAAATTCCTGTATATTTGCTTCAGTTAATCTTTTATAATCTTCTATAGACATTATCACAGCTACCTCGCAATCATTTTCACGAATGATAACAGGTTCTTTTTGCACCTTACTCATGACTGATGGGAAGGTTTGGGTAACTTCAGTGGTTGAGATGGTTTCCATAATTACAATTAATTGTTTTCTTTTATTATAAAGGCTTTTTTCAATTCTGTAGTATGGGTTAGGTTGCAATCTTCTCTGATATAAGTTGATTCATTAGTTTTCTTCAAAATCAATATTTTCTGAGTTTTGAGGTTTCTCAACAAAGTCAATTTCTCTTCTCACCCATTGCCAAATTAATGCTTGTTGTTCCGGTGTAAATTTACAATTATCTAATTAATTTTGTACTTTATCCATGTATTGAGGTTCGTATCTAGCAATAAATGTATAGAGAATATGATTAAAAATATCAGGTTTATTTTCCCCTTCGTATTCTGCAAAATCGAATAATTCAAAAAGAAAAGAAAAATCACTTATAACTGCTTCGGAAACAAATTCCAGGTAAGTCTCAAATTCTGTGAAAATCATTATGAGTAAAGAAAAAGTGAAAAGAGAATCAAAAAATATATCTTTATCTCTTCCTAAATAATAATCATCTAATAAACTTGATATAAGCAGAAATTGTTTTTGATTATTAAAAATTGGTTTTTCGGTAATCATTATTATTTCTGCAAAAGAGTTCATAAATGATTTGTATTCTTGCATTTCTTCTGGTGAATTACTTATTAGTATTCCAGTCAGCAAATCCTCACCTATAGAACAGATATAAGTATTAGGAAAAAGAATATATGGATAATATTCAAATAAACCTTCAAATCTATGCTGATTAATTAAATAATCAATTGAAATCCATTCATATCTAAGATAGTTATAAGTATAGGGTAACATCTTATTTTGAAGTAAATTTAAAATACTTATTTTACAGCTTGAATTTATATCAAAACTTATCGGAGCAAATAAACTTCTATCATATTTCCCTAAAATTTCTAATGCTAAAATCTTTTGATCATTATCACTGTTGTTGATATAATCTATTAAAACTAATTTGCTTTTATCTACAATAGATGAAATATTTTCTTGATATGAGTCACTCAAGTTGTCTAATAAATTTCCAGGTTTAATATACTGATCTCTCTCAGATTTTTCTACACATCCCCAAGTAATACAATAATCAATAGTTGCTTTTGTAATCTTTTTAGTAACTTTAGGACTAGGAACAATAAACTCTAAACATCTGACAGTAAAATCTAATAAATTACCTTGTATTTCTAGATTATCTTGAGCTTTTTCTATTTCATCTACTAAACTATCTAATAACTCATCTCCCGCATCTTCTGTCTTTTTATCTTGAATTTTAAATGCTAATTGACAAACCATATCCCATTCCTGGTTAGCAATTTTTGGTAATAGTATATTAAATAATTCTTCTACGCTTTTACTATTTCTAACTAAGCTACAAGCAGTAAAATATTCTAAGAAAGTTCTATGAGTAAACTTATATAAATTATCTCCATCTCTATTAGTTCCTACATCAGTAAATACCCAAGCACTTCCACGACAAAAACGGACAAATTCTCCTGCTGCTTGTTCCGCATCATCAGGATCTTCAAAGCGACGTTTTAAGAGATATTCTGATGCTTTTGTAATCAACTTTTGTTCAATAACTCCACCTTGTAATGATTGTTCTCTATATATCCAATTAGCTAAATACATGATAGTTGGTTTTATTTTTGTTTAAATTTTTTGGATAGGAATAGGTAACTTAATATCTCTTCTTTTGTCCCATCTTTCAAATAACATATCAGCACATTTTGCATAAACATCTGGTCTATTTCTCGGGATATATCCTTCTCCCCGATAGATGTTACACATTAGTCCTAACATTAAGGGATTTTTTTGTAAGTCAGGAACTCCCTTACTTTCATTAAGGAATGCTTCTACCTTTTTAGTCCTTTTATTTTCTGTCTCCTCTATTGTTACTTTGAACCATTTTTCTGTGTACTCCTTAACTTGTTCATCATTAAAAGATCCTAAGCTAAAACTATTAAATATCTCCTCATTTAAAGGTGCTTCTTTATAACCCACTTCACGGGAAGTAACCAATATAGGAACAGAAGGATAGAAGTTAGCAAAAGATTCTATATCATCCCGATTTTTTTTTTCGATCGCTTGTATTTGTGAGTTCATCTAACCCATCAAAAATAACCACAGCACGACCACTTAACAATAAATATTCAACTGCATCACTGGGAAAAGATGTTATTTGATAATCAGCTTTAATATTATCATTGATAAATTCTAAAATAGAACAGGGTTCTTGTTGTTTTTGAGAAGCATAGTCTCTTAAAATGACTAAGAAAGGAGTAACTTGTCTATCAGCTAATAATCTATTTTCATATTTTGTCGCTAAGTCGTAGCATAATTTTTGTGAAAAAGTCGATTTTCCACCCCCAGGATCACCTAATAAAACGGTACGATGTAATAAAGTATAAAATTCAGTGATTGATAAGTCTTCCGATCCCTTTTGACTAGAATAATAGTTAGGAAGAAAGTTAGGACAAACATAAATCTTATCCATCGGAATTTTTTTAGTTGCATCGACAAAGGGAGGAGTAATAAACCCGTGACGGTTAACAACTTGATTACGGTATTCTTCCTCAAACTTTAAGATATCTTCAACAGTTGATTTATCTTGTTTAGCTAAACAATCTAAAAGTCCCTTAATATTCCCTAATTCATCTACAATAATACGATGACGTAAAACAGATTTAGCTTCATGTGCAGACAATCTTCCTTTATCAATAGCCTTCGTTAAAACTTGTTCACATCCTTCGACTAAAATATCAAAAATTTGAATATTTTGTTCTTCAATCTTACTATCATCAATACCTGTGTATAAATAAAAAGCCTGTAAAAATTCTCTTTTAATTGTCTCTAAATTATTTTCTTTATTATCCAAACTGGAAGCACTATAAATCTGTCTAATAATCTGTTCTGCTTCAGGGGAAAGAAGGAAAGAACAAATAGGATGACTTTCAGGATCATCATATTCTTCTATAATGTCTAAAACTTTTTCTGTAGCTTCTTGTAAAATTGGTTGTAATGCTGTTTCTTTTAACTCCCTTTTCCCTAATATTTCTCTACCAATAATTTTGTCATGAGTCCAACTTAGGGTAGGTTTAAGTAAAGGGGTTAATCCTTTACCAATTAAAGATAAATCTAGTGGCATAGTTCTTATATTAATCTCTTCTGAATGATAGTTCTAGTTTAATGCTAAAAAGTCAATGTTTCCAGTGGAAACTCTGGGGGTTGTTTTGCCTTGCGCACTAGGAACACCACGAGTCATACCTAAGAAGTGGGAAGGATCGCCAGACAGATATTATGACATACTTCTGTCTAAAAGTGAGAAGCTTCCTGGGCTGAAGTTGCCATCACTGGTTCTATTTATTCATATCTCCCAATGTGTGAATTTCGGGGGTGAATTTCGGGGGTGAATTTCGGGGTGCCGTCCCGCATGGTACTATTTGAGTATCGTTACGTCCTAAAGTACGGGGTTTTAGAGCCTTCATTTTTCGATAAGTAGTGTAAAACAAATATGACTTTAACAGACTTATTAAACGAAGCGAAACAGCTTGATTTGCAAGAACAAGTGCAACTTGCAACACAACTAATGCAATGGGTAGAAATTAAGCTGAATCAAGAAACTAAATTGACAGGAGATAAAAAAGTTAGAAAACCTGGAATTAATCGAGGTTCTTGTTTAATTTTAGATGATTTTAATGAACCATTATCTGACTAATTTTGGTTAGGAAAATCATGAAATTTCTATTAGATACCCATACTTTTATGTGGTGGAATAGTGACCCAGAGAAGATCCCTCCTAATAGTCTCTTATTATTACAAAACCCTAACAATGACGTATTTCTTAGTATGGTAAGTTTGTAGGAAATGCAGATAAAAATTCAATTGGGAAAACTAACATTAACAGATGATTTAGAAACAATCGTTAAATCTGAACAAGAAGAGAATAGTCTAGCGTTAATGCCAATAACATTGCCTCATATTATTAAACTCAAAGATTTACCTTATTATCACAAAGATCCTTTTGATCGTCTTTTAATTGCTCAATCTCAAGTTGAAAACGCTACTCTCATTAGTTGAGATTCAATTATTAAAACTTACGATTGTGCTGTGATTTGGTCTTAATTAAAAGGTTCATAAGATTACTCGTCTTCTCGGAATGACAGTTCTACTTCAATTAAAATTGGGAAAGTGACAGAACCATAGAATAACCTTGTGGTGATAACCTAATCATTCTATTGATCCACAACTTTCCCAAAACCTTACGGTTAAGTTAAACAGAGTTAAACATTAGCGACGGGGAACCAATGCTAAATAGTCAAGGTTTCCAGTACCAATTCTGGGGGCAGGATTCCCTCTTGAAGTCAGACCACGAACCATACCTAAGTAGTTGGAAGGATCGCCAGCTTTGGCTTTTTCTTCTTGGGGAGTAAAACGACGGATTTCGTTTTGCCAAATAATTTGAGGGAAACCCAAAATACCGCGATAGTAGCTATCGTAACGGGGAGATTTGATGTTAAAGGGTAATTCTCCTTGATCTCGCCCAGGAAGGTTCCGACGACGCTGATAGGGTACGGTATCATAGCCAAAGTTATCTAGGTATTCATCGCTGTCGAGTAAATCATCGATGAAACCACCATATCCCTTAGTAGCAACGACGATAGACCAAGCGATTTTTTCGTCTTCGCTGTAAACATCTCGTCCTAATACCCGTTGAACACATTGCTCAACATAACGATAGTTACTGTTTTTCTCGTAAAAGCTGGTAACAAAGGTATTAGAAAGGAGCAAACCACGAATGAAGTCCCGCACGGTGATTTGTCCGTCACGAAGTTGGGACTCTAAAAAGCGTTCACGATCCTGTTTGAACGCATGGAAAAAGATTTGACGATAAGCTGCTTCGATTAAAACATCCATGTCTCCAGGAGAGAGAACATTCTCAGTGCTGAAAATGATGGGTTGATCGTCTCCTGGTACAACGTATCCTTCTACACGCGCATTTTGGGTTTTAGGCGCGTAATTTAAAAGAGGAATAGCCAAAGAAAGAACCTCCGTTATTTTACAAAGTCTTTAAAACTTTAATCCTAATCATAAGGGAGTTGGGGTCGTTAAACGGTTAAATGTTAAAAAATGTTACAAAAAATGAGAAAAAGTCATCCTGTTTTCCTACTTGTTAGTTTCGGGAGAGGGGGAGTGTGGGGAGTGTGGGGAGAGGGGGGAGTTGTAGGGGCTTAATATTATTAAGCCCTAAAAAAGGAATACTGGTCACTGATCACTGATAATTTACCATCCTGTGATGGAATAACCCAAGTTGAAAGGGGTAATATTGCTTGTTTGGGTTTCTGAGTCCACATCATCCCCTTGGCGCATTTCTGCACAAAATGTGGCGGTATTAAACCCTCCAAACCTTTGCACGGTGCTAGTCCTTAACCGTAGGTTTGGGTTAACAAACCAAAACCTCTCAATGGTACTCATGGTATCGTATTCGGTGATTAAAACTAGGGCATCATCGCCATCCAGATGATAACGGCCAGCAATGGGAACGATTTCCGCATAACCTCTTTCTCTCAATAAAACACCTTCTCTGGGGTTATCTTTTTCAGGAATGAGAGCAAAAATGGTGGTTCCAGTGTGGTTTTCTTCGTTTCTATCCCAGGCCATGGAACCATCCCAACTGACAAAAGCACCACCAACAGCTAAAGCGGGGTCAACGTCGTGCATTTGGCAAATTTCGATGATTTTGGGGTTATCTGCCTCTAATGCCTCTACATAAATCTCAGAATCGCCAATTTCAGCCCTTCTGAAAGCTAAATGATGGGTTGTACGTTGCGATCGCCATTTTCCTGAACTATTTTGAAAAAATTTGAGTGCGTCCATGTTTGGGTTCCTAATCATTAAATATATGATAAGATTCTTCTTCTAATTCTTGGGTCAACACTAAGGGTTGGCACTGTTTTATATTTATGATAATCCCTTGCGCCCCTTCTTCTTGCAAGTCTTCCACATAACCCCCATGATGTCCATAAGCTTCGGGAAAGTTGTCAAAAGGACCAAAGTAATAGATACAATGGGGACGAGTGGTGGTAATTTCCACCCACCAGTGAAAATCATCCTCATGGTGGCTAGAAAGGTCATCTAATGCACTAATAGCAACAATATTGAGAATTTTACCCCCCAAACGGCTGATTCTCTGCATTTCTTGGCTCATCCTATCATAAGGCACCCTTAAGTAAAATTTACCCCGACGTTGAAATAAACCGTTAATCTGAATCGGTTTAACCATTTTGGGGTTAATCATTACTTCATACAAAAAGACACGATTACTTTTATCATTGTTGGAGACCATACTGATTCAGATAACAGGAAACATAGACTAAGTCAAGTTAAATGAACTTTAACTTAATTTTGCTTTACCAATGTAGTTACTTTTTGTAAATTTTTGTAAAGAAACATACGGAGTACAATCGATTGTTATTCTCTAGCCTATTATTATTGGTGTTTTTATTAATAAAACTGGTAAAATAATTAATTGATAATTAAATTTCAAAATAATAAATTGCTTATGCGTGTCATTATTCAACGAGTAAGGTCGTCGCAAGTAAGGGTTAATGGGGAGATTGTGGGAAAGATAGAGAAAGGATTAAATTTGTTAGTGGGAATTGCTACTAATGATAGTATCAATGAAATTAATTGGATGGTGCGTAAATGTTTAGAATTACGATTATTTTCCGATGAAAATTCTGAAAGTAAATGGACAAAATCGGTTCAGGATATTGGAGGGGAATTATTAGTTATTAGTCAGTTTACTTTATATGGGGATTGTCGTCAAGGCCGCCGTCCTTCTTTTAGTAATTCTGCCCCTCCTGCTGAAGCAGAGAAATTATATAATTTATTTGTTGAGCAGTTAAAAAAGAGTGGTTTGAAGGTTGAAACGGGGATATTTGGAGCAATGATGGAGGTGAGTATTAATAATGATGGGCCAGTAACTTTGCTGTTAGAAAAAGAAGCTTGATTCACTGATTGTAAATCCCAATAAAATATGACTAGATTATCAACAATATCTCTTGAAGAATATGAGAAATTTATCGTTAAATGATTACAAAAAATATGAAAACTTTGATTTTCGCTATCCTGGTTCGATTCAACCTCATGGTGTATTATTAGTAATTGACATCAAAACCTTTACTATTATTCAAGTTAGCGAAAATACAAAAAGATTTTTAGGGGTTAAACCTAAGACATTACTGGGTAAACCTTTAACTTATTTAATGTATTTAAAACAAATTAAAAACATCAAAAATATACTTGAGAATAATAATCATTTTGTGGATATTATTAAACTAAAAAAGAAGAAATATGATACACAATTTAAAGGTATTTTTCATAGAGTGCAAGATAGTATTATTGGCGAATTGGAAACTTTTAAGTTAAATGATAATAATAAAAATATTGATTATTATAAGCTATTTCAAGACGCAATTATTAATACTGGAAAAACTAACGATCTGAAGAAACTTTCAGCAAAAATAACTGAAGAGATCAGAAAAATCACAAAATTTGATCGGGTTTTAATTTATCGTTTCGAGAATGATGATAGTGGAGTGGTTATTGCTGAAAATAAACGGGAAGATATCGAAAGTTATTTAGGATTACATTACCCTTATTATGACATTCCTAATCCAGCGAGACAATTTTTTAGTAAGAAATTGCTAAGAATGATTCCCAATATTCATGATGAACCTATTCCTATACTTCCCCGTAAACATCCGCTCAAAAAGAAAAAATTAGATTTGCAGAATGCGTTTTTACGAAGTATTGCACCCTGTCATATTGAATATCTGAAAAATATGGGAGTAACTGCTTCTTTCAACATTTCTTTGCTCAAGGAAAACAAGCTTTGGGGACTGATTGCTTGTCATCATTATTCCCCTAAATATGTGATTTACGAAATTCGCAAAATCTGTGAACTTTTAGGGGAAATTTTTTCTCTCAAACTAATGTATGAAGAAGAAAAAAGTTTTCGTCAGTATCGTCAGACAATTAAAGAGATTAAGAAAAGGATTAAAGAAGAACTATCAAAAAATAAGAATAAACATGATTTTATTGACAATATTATTCAGAAAAATGGTGATAGTTTTCTCAAGTTGATTTCTGCGAGAGGAATCGCTATTTGTCTAGATAATAAAATTTATGTTAAGGGAAATACCCTAAAAAAAAGCAAATTAAAGCATTGATAAATGATTTTTTGCTCCCTAAAAAAAAGGATGTTTTTTTACAGATATTCTCACAGAGTCATATCCTATTTCCAGAAAAATTAAAGAAATTGCTTCAGGAATTTTAGCTATTTCTCTTGCTGCCAATAATAGTACCTATCATATTATCTGGTTTCGGCCTGAACAAACTTATGAAGTACAATGGGCGGGTAATCCTTATGATGTTAAATTAATAACCGATTCCCAAGGAAATACTGAGCTATGTCCTCGGAATTCTTTTCTCCAATGGAAAGAAATTGTGACAGGAAAATCCCTTCCTTGGAAGTCTTTAGAAATAGACGCAGCCGAAGAATTAAGAGGTACCTTGCTATTAGCAGTTTTGGGTTATTCCCAGTCTATTCTCGAAGAAACAACCAGAAAAGCTAATCAAGCGAATTTAGCTAAAGGCCAATTTTTGGCCAAGATGAGTCATGAATTACGCACTCCCTTAAATCCCAGATTCCGCACTTCAAAATGTAGTATAAAAAAATACATAGGGTTTGCTGAAAAAGTTTCTCCAAAATTTATGCCACTTTTGACCAAGAATTTTCTGACAAATCAATAAGTTTTAGTACATAAAAATTGTTTAAAGTATAATCAAAACTAATGAAAGGCGGTTTGATGAGTTCCCCTGTTCTATTGTTAGTAAATAAGGACAAAAAAAGCGACAAAAACTGCCTCAGAAGTTTAGAAAGATTGACAACTAAAAATGTAATAGCAATAGATGTAATGGAGGTTTCAGGGAGTTTTGTCATCACGAGATTTAGGCTAAATCTTCGTTTAGCTTGTCCAAACTTTCCCTCAATAGCATTACGGAAGCATTCATCGGAGTGGGCTTGTTTCTTTTCTTCTTCACTGACATTTTTCGGAGGTCTTCCTAACTTCGGACCACTGATTCTTATCCCTCTTTCCTTACACCAATTTCTGTTTTCCCTAGTTCGATAAATTTTATCTACATGGACGGATTCGGGATAATAGCCAAACGTTTCTTTATACTTTTCTACTTGTTCTTTTAAATGACAAGATTCATTGAAGTTTTCCCAACTTATTTTGTCTAGAAACACATAGTTATCTACACAGCTTACTGAGAGTTTAGCTCCAAAATCTATTGGGTTTCCTGCTTTTCCCCTCACTATTGGACGAATATGCGGTTGAGTTAAACTTACAATTCTTTGAGGAACACTCTGGGTCTTATTCTCCCACATTGACTGTTGTTGTTCATAAACTTTTTTGATAGTCTCTAGACAATTTTTCTGTCTTTTACTCAGATTTTCCAGGGAAGCCCCAGCTTGAATTAAGTCTTCTATATTTCCTAAATTTTTCTTAAGGTATTTTAACTGTTTCCCGATAGCTTTTCTTCTTTCTTGATAAGATACTTTTCGTTTTTTAGCTACTTTTAAGTATTCCTTTCTAGCAATTTTTCTAGAAGTTCTCGGCTTTTTTCTCAATTTTACTCTTAATGGTTTATAAAGATTATCTATTATTCTTTCTGTCTCAATTCTGGCTTGATTTAATATGCCTAAATCCGTTGGGTATTTGATGTCTGCTGGCGCACAAGTCGCATCTAAAATTAGTTTACCTTTATTTTTTATTTTTTCTCCTTTTTCTTGGAGACAATCCTTTTTTTTTACTTCTTTATCACTCTTGTCTATTTCTCTTTTTACTATTTTTTTATTGATTTTGTTTATCAATTCTCCATCAATTCTTTTCCTAAAATGAACTAGCATTGAAGATTCCAGTGGTGGCTCTTGTTGATAACAATTTAAACCTATAAAGTATTGTAGATAGGGATTTTCTCTAATCTGTTCTATAGTTTCTCTATCACTTGTTCCTAATTTTTCCTTAATAATTAATGTCCCTAATGCCATTCTAAATAGTTTGGCTGGCGCACCTTTTTCTGCTGAAAAAAGTTTAGCATATTCTTCCTCAAAATCATCCCAAGGTATCAACTCTGCCATGATTACCCAACGATTATTGGGGGACAATTTGCCCTCGAAAGGTAATTCAAATTTTTCTGGGGGCGGTAAAGGTTGCTCCTCTTTTCGATACATTTGTTCTTGACCAACAACTGGGAGGTGTTTCTACCAATTATAGCGGTTTGTAGCCGACAAAGCTGATCTTTTTTGCGATCGCGAATATGGGTGTAACCTTTTAAAGAATAGGGTTTTGCTTTTATTCAGCAAACCCTACTTATCTCTTCATCTTTTTTGATGATCAGACTAATCATTTTATAAATCTTTTCCTTTTTTTTCGAGTAAGTTTCAATCAGTTCAACTTCTTTTATTTCCAACAATCTCAATTTTTTATTAATAGCTTTTAATTTATATCGAGCAGCTTGAGGATGTTCAAATTCTTCAGATTGTATTTCTTTAAGAAATTTTTGGGATTTCTTCTCTTCTTGGGAAAGTTGTTTTTCTAGTTTTTCCAAATCACTTTTCTGTCTTTTTTCACTCAAGACTATTAACCAAGTTTGCTTGATTCCACCATAAGTAACAATTTCTTCTTTCCAGGTATAACTTTCTAAATTTAGGTCACTTCTTTTTTCTTTATCTTCATCTTTTACTTCTTCCACCTCTATATTTTGCACTAATTCTTTTGCTTTTTTTATGGTCATTGGAACTCTCGTTATCCATTTTAAATGTTGGATTAGTTGGAGATTCTCTTGACCATATAAAGCACTATCACAAACCATGATACTATCAAACTTTATTTGCTTTTTGAATTCTACTAAAACTTTTCCAAATACAGCTTTATCAGATTCATTTCCATCTCCTACTCTCACAAATAATGGAATATCTCCATCTTGGCTTGTTATTAAATCCAAGACACATTGTTTTAAGTCTGGTCTATGATCCCGAGAATATCCTTTCTTAATAAAAATTGGTCTTTCTTTAATAATTTTTTCTTCTTCCTGTTTCTCTTTATCTTCTTCCCTTTTATATTCTCCATCTAAATGAAATGATGTGGAATCTAAATGGGAGTATTTAAGGTCTATTTTAAATTTTTTAATTACTTCTAAAACTACTTCAATAAAAATATCATTTAGTCCATATTTATATAATTCATCCATTACTCTCCCAATTTTATCATCATTAAGGTAATCAGGTTTAATTCTTTCTCCTAACAATTTCTCAATGGCTTTATCTTGAAAAAACTGACTGAATAAATATAGAGGTCTTGAAACAAATCCTAGTGCAGCTTGGCGAAAGTAATCCACCAGATTTTTACAGAAACTTTCGTGACTAGCCACGACAATGTGTTTCAATGAAACTAACGGAAGAATCTCGAAGTTGATGTCCATGATAAAAGCATTGCCAATTAACCTCTCCAACCTACAGAAAACAGTACTCCAACAAATAGTGAGAGGGACAACAAACCCCTATCGCCTTGTTAGACGAGCCAAGCTAATCTTAGCCGCAGCATCAGGAGAGAGCAATAGTTCGATTAGTCGAAGATTAGAATTAGACCGAGTACAAGTGCGTCAGTGGCGATCGCGATGGTTTGAGGAGAGAGAAAAACTGAGTGCCGCCGAAGAACAACAGGTAACGGAGAAAGCATTAATGGTCTTGATCAAAGGAATTTTAAGCGATCGCCCAAGACCTGGAACAACAAAATCCTTTACGGTCGAACAAGTAGTCCAGATTGTAGAGATCGCTTGTGAAGAATGTGAAAAATCAGACAGACCAGTGAGCCATTGGACACCTTCAGAGTTGGCGGATGAAGCCATAAAAAGAGGAATTGTCGAAAAGATTTCCCCCCGTAGTGTGGGGCGTTTTTTAAAAAGAAGCGACATTACAACCACATCTCGTTCGTTACTGGTTAAATGCCAAAATTGATGATCCCTTAAAATTTAAAAAGCAAGTCAAATATATCTGTGAACTTCATCAAGAAGCTAAAACTTTGTTAGAACAAGGAATTCATTTAATTAGTACAGATGAAATGACAGGGATTCAAGCTCTTGAGAGATTATTTCCGAACAAAAGAATCAAGCCTAAACAAGTAGAAAAAATCGAATTTGAATATGAAAGACACGGAACTTTAAGCTTGATTGCGAACTGGGATGTGGCAAGAGGAAAAGTTGTTAGTCCCTCTATTGGACCGACAAGAACAGAACAAGATTTTTCTGAACATATCCAGAGAACTATTAAGATTGATGAAAAAGCAGAATGGATTTTTATTGTAGATCAACTCAACACTCATAAATCGGAAAGCTTAGTCAAATTAGTAGCAGAAAGCTGTGGAATTACTATTGATTTGGGGAGAAAAGGAAAGGAGGGGATTTTGCAATCTATGGAGAGCAGAGCAGATTTTTTATCAGATGAATCTCATCGAATTCGCTTTGTTTATATTCCCAAACATACATCGTGGCTTAATCAAATTGAGTGTTGGTTTTCGATCTTAGTCAGGCGTTTACTCAAAAGAATTACTGTCCGTTCAACTGAAGAACTATCCCAAAAAATTCTCAATTTTATTGATTACTTTAATCAACATTTTGCTAAGCCGTTCGTTTGGAAATTTAAGGGCTTTAAAGATCATAAGTGACTGGTGGATTATTTTTGCTAAGCTGCACTAGTCCATTGATTAAAATAGACTTAACTACTGTACCTGCTGAGATTTTTTCTCTAACATCTATTCCTAATTTATTATTAATTATTTTGACTATTCCTATTTCATCAATTAAACCAGCTACTATCCCTAAATGGTCTAAATTTTTAACTTGTATTTCTTCTAAATAAGACATTTTTCGCTCTTTTTTTTACAGAGGAAACAACTTAAGCAATTATCCCACTTTTTTGTCTTCAAGAGCTTAAGCAATTATACTTAATTGTTAACCCTAGGCTTGTAGTATTTAATGCTACTTTTTGAAGTGCGGAATCTGGGTTATAACCTAGTTTAAGCTGTTCTAGAAGTTGCTTTTTTTTTAACCCACTTAAGCGATCGAACTCCTCTGTTAAGGTGATAGAATCATCTTTTATTTGACCATAGATAGGGTTTTCCGCTTTTAACCTTGGCCATAAACGTTCCATAACTGGTTGTACTAACTCTAAACTCGCTATGCGATCGCTACAGTTAGCCAAGACAGAGGGAACTCCAAACAAAAACCCTAGTGCTAGAGTTTTGATTGCGATTAATATAACTTTTCTCGGACTCATAAAGTACAGCGTGAAAATGAGACAAAACTTTTCTACTTTATTGTTAACATATATCAGGATAATAATTTTTGGTAAAGAATGTGTGTTAAAATGAGGGATGGAAGCCAAAACAGATATCATTACAAAAGAGGAAACAATCTTACAGTTTTTCTTGCGTAAAGCTAGGTTATTGGTGAATATTCAAAGGAAAATAAAACCATTATTGTTCTCTTTAAAAGCCAAAAAATAATGACAGAAAAACTATACGAAGGCAAAGCAAAGATTCTCTATACAACAGATGATCCCGATATTCTCCTAACCCATTTCAAAGATGATGCCACTGCCTTTAATGCTCAAAAGCGAGGTACTATTGTAGAAAAAGGCAAAATGAATTGTCAGATCACAGTTGCCTTATTTCAATGGTTAGAATCAAAAGGAATACCTACCCATTTAATCAAACAATCCGCCGATGACAAAATATTAGTAAAACGAGTTAAGATTATTCCCATAGAAGTAGTTGTTAGAAATATAGCAGCAGGAAGTTTATGCAGACAGACAGGGTTAGAGGAAGGATCTAAATTACCCTTTCCCTTAGTTGAATTTTACTTTAAGAATGATGAACTAGGAGATCCCTTGTTGACCCGTGATCGCCTTTTAATATTAGAACTGGCCACAGAAGAACAACTCAAACAACTACAAAACCTAGCCTTAAGTATCAATCAACATTTACAAGAATTTTTTGCCAGTTGTCAAATTACTCTAGTGGATTTTAAGCTAGAATTTGGGCTTGATAAACAGGGGAAAATTCTCTTAGCAGATGAAATTAGCCCCGATACCTGTCGACTATGGGATCAAACAGAAAAAGATCCTCAAAAGCGTGTCATGGATAAAGATCGCTTTCGTCGAGACTTAGGAAAGGTTGAAACAGCTTATCAACAAGTTCAGAAGAGAGTTTTAGAGCAATTAGGATCAGCTAAAAAGGGACTTTGATCGAGAGTTTGGGAAGTAAGGACAAGTTTGACTGGTAAGATTAGCATCAACTTTGTCAAAATAAACATTTCGCTTGGAACGGACATCTCACGATGGCTAAGCGTCTTCGCCATCGTGAGATGTCCGTGACCCGCCTAATTATACCGACTCTGACAAGCACGGTACAGAGGGGGGCTTCTCGGCGGTGAGGTAACAAAAATTGGAACAATTTGTTACAGTCGGGGTCTAAGAGACGGGTAATATGGCTCGGCTGTTAGATAAGCTGTTAGCTATCAGTTAAGTTAACCAAAAGGAACGGATAACAGTGAAAACGCTATAGCTTGATTGGGTGTGTAGGAAGTGTCAAACCAGAGCAAAAAGTTACATTTTTTCCCCTTACTGGGGATTATCCTGACAACAACAACTGTCTGGGTAGCCGAAAGGCCCTTAAGAGGGCAGAACGTCCCGTCAGTAGCCAGTATCAAAGACCCAGAAGCAACTGATTTTGAGTTTCTGGAAAATCTCACCTGGGACTCACAGACCGATGAATATTCAACAGAGGTTGAGCCTTATACCAAGGTTTCAGACATAAAAGAGGGGGTATCTTCTCCAGTGAAGTCCCAGGATGGAGTCAAGGAGCCAATAGCCAGAGATTCCAGCCCAATAATACTGGAAGATCCTTGGTTAGAAGAGTCTAGAGGCACTATTGACCCTTATCCTAGAGTTTCCACCATCCAAGCAACAACGGAAGTTGTTGCTACTGAAGATAACCATCCCAACCTCTCCGATGCCTGGTTAGAAGAGTCCTCAGAGGCAATTAACCCTTATCCCAGGGTTTCCCAACTCAAGGAGGTACAACCAAGCCCTGAACCCCCTTCTCAGTCCTCTACAGCCCCCCCAAACCATGAAGGTTTAGCCCCTCAATTAACCGTAGATACAGTATCCCAGGCTAACTTAGGCGAAGCGATCGCCCCTGAGTTAACTCAGCCACCAGAAATAGTCCAAGAAACTATTCCACTGGAGTTAACTCAACCAGCAGAAATAGCCCAAGAAACAACCCCTCCCAGTAATGGTGAAGATATCCAAGATAGGGATATTCCAGTGGTTCCCACACCAGAAGTGATTCCTGCCCCCGAAGGAGAAACCGAAGAAATAGAAACCAGCGAACAAGAACCCCGAGTCTTAGTGGTAGAAGTAGTAGTTGAAGGGGCTGAGCGAGAACTTGAAAACTTAGTTTATAACACAATACAGACTCGGCCAGGGCGTACGGCCACCCGTTCCCAACTACAAGAAGACGTAAACGCCATTTATGCCACAGGTTTCTTCGCTAACGTGGAAGTTACCCCTGCCGACACACCTTTAGGGGTAAGAATTACTTACGCCGTCGAGGTCAACCCAGTTTTAGAGCAGGTGGTAGTTAGTACCGTGCCTGATGTAGAAGATGAACGAGCTTTACCCCCTGAGAAAGTTCAAGAAATTTTTGGGGAGCAATACGGTAAAACCCTGAACCTGAGGGATCTTCAAGAAGGAATTGGCGCAATTAACGAATGGTACGCCGAACAAGGATTTGACCTAGCGCAAGTTATTGGTTCCCCCGAAGTCAGCGAAGATGGTATTGTCACCTTAGTAATCGCTGAAGGGGTGATAGAAGACATTCAGGTACGCTTTTTTGACCCAGAAGACGAACCCTTAGATGGAAGAACCCGCGACTTTATCGTTACCCGTGAAATGCAGTTAAAACCTGGGACTGTCTTTAACCGAAGAACAGCACAATTTGACCTACAAAGGATTTTTGGCTTAGGACTCTTTGAAGATGTGCGGGTTTCCTTTAGTCCAGGGGAAGACCCCAGAGAAGTAATCGTCAATGTGGATGTGGTGGAAGGTAACACCGGATCATTAGCCGCAGGGACAGGGATCAGTTCCAGTAGTGGACTGTTTGGAACCATTAGTTACCAAGAACAGAACTTAGGGGGTAACGGTCAAACCATCGGGGGTGAAGTCCAAGTTGGGGAAAGGGAACTACTATTAGATGTCAGTTTTACAGATCCGTGGATTGCTGGTGATCCTTTCCGTACCGCTTATACAGTTAACGGGTTCCGTCGTCGGACTATTTCCCTCGTCTTTGATGGGGATGATTCTTCCATTAGAACCCTTAACGGGTTTGACAGTCCTCGGGTCATTCGTACAGGGGGTGGTGTTTCCTTTGCCCGTCCCATAGCGGATAATCCCTTTACCAAACCAGACTGGCGACTCACCGCCGGGGTTAACTATCAACGGGTACAAATCGAAAACGCAGACGGGGATATTGCCCCTCTATCAGCCCCCCTCAACGGTTTTCCAGAACAACCCTTGGCCTTCAGTGACTCGGGACGGGATGACTTGTTAACCCTTAGCTTCGCTGCGGCTCAAGATTTTCGTAATAATCCCTTACGTCCCACCAGTGGTTATGTTCTTCGCTTAGGTGTAGAACAAACCCTCCCCGTAGGTTCGGGAAGTGTTACTTTTACCCGTTTGCGAGGCAATTATAGTTATTTTCTACCCCTAGATTTTATCGATTTAGGATTTATTGAAGAAGATCAACCCAAACCCCAGGCTTTAGCCTTTAATGTACAAGCCGGAACCGTATTGGAAGATTTACCCCCTTATGAAGCTTTTGTGGTGGGTGGTAGTAATTCAGTCCGAGGCTACGCAGAAGGGGAGGTGGGTAACGGACGGAGTTATTTTCAAGCAACGGCAGAATACCGCTTTCCCATTATTCCGGCGGTTGGGGCCGCTCTCTTCTTCGATTATGGGACAACCATTAAGTCTCAACGCTCTGTTCGTGGTATCCCTGGCGTAGTGCGAGGATTACCTAGTGATGGCTATGGTTATGGTTTGGGGGTGAGAATTCAATCTCCCGTCGGACCTATTAGGGTTGATTATGGCATCAATGATGACGGGGACTCTCGTATTCATTTTGGTATTGGAGAAAGATTTTAACACAGTGAACAGTTATCAGTTATCAGTTATCAGTTAAAAACCATTAATATTGGAGTTTAAAATGACATCTACTATAGAAAAAGGCATCACAGTATCCGGTATTGGTTTACATTCTGGGGCTAACACTGAAGTCAGAATATTGCCCAATTATGGAAATCAAGGCCGTTATTTTGTTCGGGTTGATTTACCAGAAAAACCCATCATTCCCGCCACTGTTTCGGCAGTGAATCAAACCTTATTATCCACAGAATTAATGGCTAATGGGGCAAAAATTCGCACTGTGGAACATTTATTAGCGGCTCTCAACGGATGTGGCATCGAAAATGCTTGCATCGAAATCGACGGGCCCGAAGTTCCCTTATTAGACGGTTCGGCTCAAAACTGGGTAGAGGCTATGCTGGAATCTGGTCTGAGTCCCTCAGAAATGGTCATAGGCAGCCCGATCACAGAACCAGTATGGGTTAGGGATGGAGATGCTTTTGTGGCTGCTATACCTGCCCCAGAAATCCGCTTTAGCTATGGTGTTGATTATCCTTACCAAGCGATCGGCAATCAATGGGTGAGTTGGAACCCCAAAAAAGAGCCATTTCAAGAGTTGATCGCCCCGGCCAGAACCTTTGGCTTTGCCGATCAAATTGAACAGTTGAAACAATCAGGGTTAATTAAAGGAGGGAGTCTAGACAACGCTTTGGTCTGCGATCGCTCTGGTTGGCTTAACCCTCCTTTACGCTTTGAAAATGAACCAGTACGCCATAAACTCTTAGATTTAATCGGCGATTTGAGTTTATTAGGAACCATTCCCCAAGCACATTTTTTAGCCTATAAAGCTAGTCATAAACTTCATGTTCAACTAGCTCAAGCCTTATCAAAAAACACGGGAGTCCAGTGACTTCTTAACCGCCGTTGTTTCTCCGTTGCTACTCAAACCCTGATGATCATGTTTCAAAAGTTAGCATTTTTACAAAAATCTAAATATAAGGAGCAATAGTTTATTTTTCTGGAGTAATTGGCGAGCTAAGACTTAAAATAATTCTTTGAATATGTGATTTTGAATATTTTTATCAATAAAAATCACAATATTGTATAAATATGCCCCTGAAAACTATAGGATACCCGGATTTCTCACAAATTAATTTGAAAGCCCAATCCAGAGATGAAAAATGATAATTTTTAGGACTAATAGAAATTTTAAATATAGATGAATAAAAAAATTGACTTTGATTATCCAAAAATTGAGTTTAAGAGGGAATAATTATATTAACTTTTGATTTTCTCCACTATAAATAAGACTAAATGAAAGTATCAGTCAGTCAACAACTTATGATAGATATCTTTTTTAAAAAACAACTTATTCTACTTATCCAGTATTAGGAATAGTTTTAATTCTTTTGTTAGCAATAGACAAAATATCTTGATAAGGACAAGCACTAGCTATAGCGATAATAATTCTTCTACAACTAATCTTTATTCTGGCTCCCAACTTAAGAAGATTTAGACGTATTCTTCCCACAGTTGCTTTAGCCAATGAAGTTTTTTTTAAACAGTGTTGACGAAAAGCATTTATGAGAACATAAGCCCAGGAATGTATCCATAATCTTAGTTGATTACTTTGAAATGTTTGAGTTGAAGTTCTATCAGCTAACAAGTCTAATTGTTGTTCTTTAATCCGATTTTCCATCTCGCCTCTCGGACAGTATTTTTTTGTATAAAGTTTTGAGGGTGGAATTTTTGAAGCGGGCAAAGATGTCACCACATGGCGCATTTTTAAGCCATCACTTCCATAACAAACTTTTGTCACTACTCTTCTTTGACAACTCTATGACTTTTCTGTTTTATAACGAATAGAGCGATACCAAGTAGAAATTGGTACTAATTTTTTAACTTCTTCTAAATCTTCTTTTTTCTGAAATAAACTATCCATTAATTCAGTTATTGGAGCTAGTTTTTTTTCATATTCATGTTTGGCTTTTTCAATTACATCATCCGCTCGTAACTTAAGAACGCCATTTGTTCCCATAGCTATAACATAATCAACTAAAGGCTGATTTTCACAAAAATAGAAGATTTCTTCACGGGCATAGGCACTATCACCCCTAACTAGGATATGAGTCTCTGACCATTTTTTCTCTAATTAGTCCGATAATTCTTTGTAATTCGTCTAAGGCTCCATCGGCTGGATCTACATTAGATGAACGAAGTTTAGCAACTAATAAATGATGCCCACAGAAAATATATAAAGGAGCATAACATACTCCGTGATAATAACTATTAAAAAATGCCCCTTCTTGATTACCATGTACTTGGTCATCCGTGACATCCATATCTAATATAATACTTAAGGGAGGTTTTTTATAAGACTCTAAACAAAATTCGACAAAAGATTTTTCAATGGCTTCAAAGTTGGGTTCTATTTTATGATAACGACTCGTTTTTTGGTCGAGAATAGTCTCAGGACAATATTCCAATCTATTAATTGTACTTTTTCCAGCTAACCATCCCTTTTTATCTTCAAGTTCATTAAGCTTTTCTAAAGCGATCTTAAGGGCAGGATCGTGACGTAATTTATCATGGTCATTGACATCTTCATAGCCTAAAATAATTCCATAAAGCCTTTGTGCTAATAACTCATGAACGGAATGATCTACATAAGATTGATGACGATGATCTTGAAAACAGTTACCAAACTTCTCGGTAATTCCCAGTTTTTTATCCAACTCAGCTATCCAGACAATCCCCGCATCTGAAGTGATTAGTCCCCCATCAAAATTAGCGATTATTTCTTTTCCTTTCTGTTTACTAAAGTTGATTACTTGACGAGGGTTTCGGGGATGACTGGGACTCATTAAATCAGTTTAAGGTAAATTGCTTTAATAATTAAGTTATAGCATATTTTATTCTAACAATCTAGTACTATTAGAAATTTTATTAATAATTTTTTTTGAAAAATGAGTGATTGATTTATCTTTTCATCTTTGTCTAATTCGGGTTGATTTTAACTTAAAATCTGACAACAGACTGTTGGTTGGGGAAATCTGCGATCGCTCTGTTCAAACCCACTTCCTGTAAGGCTTCTGTGTTTGGCGATCGCAGATTTTGTGAGAAATTCGGGGATACCAAGAGTTCAAGGAATAATCGTAAAAACTAGGAGAAGCAATCATGAATTATGTCATTGGCGGTTGGACTCAAAGTCTTCAAGATCTGGCACCACCTACCTTTTCTTATGTTATGTATGGTATGGTAACGAACCTAGAGGGACTGACAACAGGCACTCCTAGTTCCCCAGGTTGGAGTCCAGCATCAAACCCCACTCCTCCGGCAAATGGTCAGGTAATGTGGACTTATGGTGGGGCTGGATGTACGCCACCAGGAATGCCATCTACTTCCTCCTACATCGACGCTATCTTGGATGCCACCAACATGAATGGATGGGCTGGTGTGGATTTTGATGATGAGTGTAACATGAATGTAGATGGATTAATCCAAACAATGGGTGCACTTCAGCCAATGCAAACCAGTTATACTTTTCTTGCAGGCTGGAATTACAACAACCCAGGTTCAAGTCCTGAGGGACAAGCAACCAACGAAGCAGTTATGCAGATTGCAGTAACAGGCGTAGCTAATCGTATGGTTTTGATGTGCTATGGCGATGCTATGTGGAGTATGCCAGACATCGAAAATAACGTAGGTCTTGCGATTCAACGAACTATCGAGAACGGGGTACCTCCTAAACAGGTGATTCTAGCGTTGACTCCTCATGGACTAAATGAAGAAAATCTTAATTATTTCCTTGATCAGATCATCAACTATGACATTGGTGACCTATTTATCTGGGATTTTCCCGCACTTAGTCCCTCTGATCTTAATACAATTGAACAAAGACTAGGCATCTTTGCATAGAAGTAGAATCTGCTTTGCATTGAAAGAATCCCACCGTTAAGCTTCGCTGTAACGGGGGATTCTTTCCACATCACTAAAATCTTTAGATTCTATTAGAATAAAGGAAAGAAGTGAAAAAAGCGAAAAAATCTAGCAATTCCGTAAAATATTTAATACTATCGTTATGAATCTCCTGTGCTTCAGCCAGGAGAGTGTCAACAACAGAAAATGCTTGATTAACCAATAAGAAAACGATAAGTAACTATAATTGAACTAACCAAGATAAGAAACCAAAGGACAAAAATTAATCTATTGAGCCAAAGATTAGAAATTTTCTCTTGAAGAACAAAGGGAAAGAAGTTAAACCGATTCCATTGGCTAACAAGTTTTTCCTTTTCAGAATAATTAGGAATACAATACTTAGTAATAGAAGGGTTAACGTAACAGGCAATATTGATCACTCTTTTAAGCAACCGTAGCTGATATTGAGATCCAGGAAAAGCATTTACTTCTTGGAAAATTTCTAAATTTAAAGGCATAGCAACGGAAGCTAACTGAACAATAAGAGCAATAGTAATAGCAGCTTTGACTAGGTTTTTTTTGAGGTTAGATAGAGAAGGAATTTCTTTAATTAATACTGCAATTAACGGAAGCAAAAACAGATGAAGAGATGTTACGTGATATCTAGCTGCACAAGCATGATCTCCATGCCAAAAAAAGAAGCGACTATAAGCTACTAGATGTAGGGAAAAATTCAATCCTATTGTGATTAAATACCACTGTAAATAAGGATGAAAACGTCGCCAATATGCTATACCTGCCACCAAACAAGGTAAGACGAGAGGATCGTAAAGAAAAATGCTTTTTGCTGGAGAAATAAATGGGCCCAATATACCCACATGAGGAGAGTTAACCAGGGGATAGTTTGGGTCTAGTTGTGGTAGTCCTTCCCACATGGGATCTGTAGCTAGTTGGAGTTTTTCAACCCTTTTTCCACTGGCAAAAAAACTACCATAGCGAATAATATCAAAAAGACGACCCAAAAAAGTAAATGGAACTAATCCCACCAACCAAATACTAATATCTTTAATTATTTTTTGAATATTCTTAGTTTGATATAGTAAGCATCCTAATAAAAAATAACCCACCGTAAAAACATGAAGAATACAGGTTATCCTAATTAAAATGGTTCCCCCTAAGGCTAAACCACTCCAAAAAAGTAATGGATATTTCTGGGTTTTAATAAATCCTAAAACTCCTGCATATCCCACAATTATTAGAGCCAGAATTTGGTTATTTTGTTGGTGGACTTGGGCATGATGAAGAACAGTAGTAGCCAATAATAAAAGCAAGCTAGAAATAGCTGCTACTTTATCAGGAAAATCGAATAAGTTAAGCAACCAATAGCCAGAAACAACAACAGCAACATTAATGGGAATAAAAATCAAAAAACTAACCATTAATTCTCGCCATTATTCTTCCTCTAAAATCGGAAAAACCTTAGATAATTGTGTTCCTATCCAATCACCAGGAAGCATCAACAGAGATTGTCCCTGTTCGTAAGCAATATAACGTTTTTCGTTCGCCCCTATAACCCCAAACCGAATATCCCCTCTGATTTTTCTATTCATATTTGGGGTAATTTGTACCTCTTCTTTGCCTGTCCACCAAGCATTAGCCATTTGTAGCCTTAGTTGCGTATCTAGAACCCCTAAATCACCTGCATTTGTTAGTAAAAGCCATAAAAAAGCAATTAACGTAATCTGTTTTATATATTTCATGCCCGTCAATGATTGAATTTCACCTCGCTAGTTTTTATTAATATAGGATAAATAAGTCATCCGTTTAAGTTCTCGCCGCCCACGGGCAACAGAATCTAAAATGAGTCCACAAGTAAAACTCAAAAAAGCTAATAACATAATCGAGGCAGCTAAAATAACTGTGGGAAATCGGGGAACTAATCCTGTATTGAAATAAGTTATTAACACTGGCAGACTTAAAATCAGGGCAATCATACCCAATAAAACAGATATAATCCCAAAGAAAAGGAAAGGCCGAACCTCTTTGAAAAGCAAGATAGCTGTTCCTAAAACCCGCCAACCATCGGTAAAAGTTTTCAGCTTACTTTCAGATCCTGGAGGCCGTGAACCGTATAAGGTATACTCCTCCATGAAAGGTAGTTTTAGCTCTAAAGTATGCACCGTTAGTTCGGTCTCGATTTCAAAACCACTGGATAGTGCCGGAAAAGATTTGACAAAGCGACGGGAAAAAACTCTATATCCTGAGAGCATATCTTTGAGATCTGCGCTAAATAAGAATTGAACTACTCCTTTCAAGAACAGATTCCCGCTACGATGACCTAAACGATAAGCCTGTTTATCCTCTGCTGCTGAACGACGGGCCCCAACCACCATATCAAGATTATAGGTTAATAATTTATTAATTAGCTCAGGGATAGCCTCCGCCTCATAGGTATTATCCCCATCCACCAAAATATAAATATCCGCATCAATATCAGCAAACATTCGTCTCACCACATTGCCTTTCCCTGGTTGCGGTTCGTAGCGAACAATGGCACCGGCCGCTTCAGCTTGGGCAACTGTGTCATCCGTGGAACGATTATCATAGACATGAATCTCTGCTTCTGGTAGCGTAGCCTGAAATCTCTTAACCACCTGAGCAATGGTTAAGCCTTCATTGCGACAGGGTACTAATACCGCTAAACGATAATCAGTTCGAGTCATGATTGAAGATAATGATTGATTATTGAACATTTTTCATAAAAATACTTTTATCATATTATATGGTCATTGAGACTTTTCCTCTTTTTTAATGTTCCGTTTGGCAGTTCTGACTATTAGAGCGAATCAGTTGGTAATGTGTTCATCAAGATTAAGTTATTCTTGAGGATATTTGTTGATAAATTTTCCTCAAATCAACTATCATAACCATAGTTGGTAACCCATACACCGATACACCCATGGATTGACCAATAGACTACAATATTTGGTAACAGAAAATATTAATCACCAAGTTACTGTTGAGGAGGAAAAATTATGAAAAGATCACTTGGTTTATGCTCATTAATGCTCCTGGGTGCAATTGGTGCTAGACGAGAACTGATTGAATACACTAGATAAACCCAAATATTACTTAATGCTCAAATTCTCACCTTGGAAAATTGGTGGGAATTTTATGTAAATAGGAAGCAAATTATAGCATTTCTCGGACTCAATATGTACACCTAATATCGCGCCTCCGAACTCCGAACTCCGAACTCCGAACTCCGAACTCCTAAATCATCTAATTTGCTATAGTCAGGTAAAGTAGTATCGATTAATTTACCCTTTCTCATTACCTTGCGATCGCTTTGAGGACGGGAAAATAGTTCACTAAAATAACGGGCTTTAAATATTATTAAATCTGCGTTTAATCCCACTCCTATTTTACCTAAATTGGGTAAGTTCATCAACTGTGCTGGTACTTTATTTATACTACTAACCCAGTCATCATAAGGAGTATCTAAATGACAAATTCTTACGGATTCTTTTAATACTTCTAATCCGTCATGATCCCCAAAACCATAAAACGGATCTCGACAATTATCACTAGCAAAAGCAACAGGTATTCCTTCTTGTTTTAGTCCATAAACATCGGTCACACCTCGCATTTTTGGTGTATAATTTGCTTGTCTATCTTGCAGATATAAGTTACACATTGGTAAGGCAATAATATTAATCTTGGCTTCTTTTACTACCTTGATAGTTTCTTGTCTTAGCTTAGGATCTTGTTGGGATAAACTACAACAGTGACCACAAGTTATTTTATTTTCAAATTCCTGTCTAATGGCGGTTTCGGCTATCTTTTTTAAACAAATAGAGTCGGGATCAAGGGTCTCATCCGCATGAAAATCTAGGTCTAAGTTCCTTTCCTTTGCTAGGGTAAACACTCGCTCTAATTCTTGATCAAGTTGGGGATTTATATATGCTACTCCCCCTAATATTTGTCCATAGTCAGCTACTAAATCAGCTAGTTTTTCTCCTTCTCTGCTTAACAAATAATCTAAAGAAACCAAAGAAACTGCTTGTAAATTAAGTTTTTCTTGCCACCTATTCTTTAGTTGGTCAAACACATCAAAACTCATCTTTCCTTGTTCGCCAAATGAATCTAAATGGGTTCTAATGGCAATAGTTCCTTGAGCATAACTACATTCTAAGCCAAACTCCATCCGCCGATAAACATCTTCTCTTCTCCAGTTTTTTTGAGCATCTTTTCTAACCGTAGCTAAAGCGTCTTCAAAGGTTCCTGAAATATTCGGCGATCGCTCCCAAATATGCCCTTTATCTAGATGGGTATGACTATCTATGAAACAAGGAAAAATAATCCCTTTTTTAAGGTCAATATAAGGATGGTTTGTAAGCTCAGAACTATGAGAAATAATTGAGACAATTTTCCCTTGATTAATTTCTAAATCAACATGACATAATTTTTCTCTTGTTTGGGGTTTTATGGAAATATTTTCTAATATACAGGCAGGAACATGAGCATTTTTTAGCCAAAAATGCTCATTATCAGTTATCAGGGAACAGTTATCAGTCATCTATCTTTAATAGGGAACTTAGAAGGCAGATAGCTAACTAGCAGCTAAATATTCCTTCACGTTAGCCCGTCTTCTCCGTAGTTGGGCTAAAGCTTGATGTTCTAGTTGACGAACCCGTTCACGGCTAATGTTCATTCGTTTGCCAATTTTAGCCAAAGATAGTTCCTTGCCATCTTCTAAACCAAAACGTAGCGTCAAGACAGTTCTTTGTTGGGGGGTTAATTCAGCCATTAGATTCCTCAAGTCCTGACGCAATAATTCTTGAGTAATATACAGATCAGGAGATACCCCTTGATCTTCTAATAATTCTGAAAGTTCCGTGTCTTGATTATCTCCCACTCTCACATCTAATGAGATGGGTTGACGGGCAATACTAAGAAACTCCCGAATTTGTGAGGGTTCAATTTCTAATTCTTGGGCAATTTCCGATGGTGTCGCACTTCTCCCCAGGGTTTGAGAGAGTTCCCTCTGGGTTTTTTTGATTTTGTTGAGTTTTTCTGTAATATGAATCGGTAAGCGGATGGTACGGGACTGTTGAGCGATGGCCCGTGTGATGGCTTGGCGAATCCACCAGTAAGCATAAGTAGAAAACTTATACCCCTTGGTGGGGTCAAATTTCTCCACACCTCTTTCCAACCCTAGACTTCCTTCTTGAATGAGATCGAGGAATTCCATATTGCGCTTTTGATATTTCTTGGCAATGGCAACCACTAGGCGCAAATTCGCTTCAATCATCTTTCTTTTAGCCCTTTCACCCTGTTCCAGGGCTTGATTAAGAGCTTTTTGCTCTATTTCTAGCTCTTTAGACCATTCTTTGACTGTGGGTTCTTTGCCTAACTTGTCTGCTAGTTCCTCTTTCTTCTCCAAAAAATTCATCATTTTCTGGACTTGTTTCCCATAAATAATTTCTTGTTCATGGGTTAACAGAGGTACTCGCCCAATCTCATGCAGATAAGTCCGTACCATATCTGCTGAATACATAGGCTGTTTGGTTTTGGTGTTAACGTTAGCAGTGGGCATTTGTATTAGATGACTCCTTTCAACCTGCTTATAAAGTCTGTTGCTACTCTTATCTTTCCCAAAAATTCCCTTTGTTAATACAGAAGGACTGGAAAGAAAAGTTACAAAGTGAAGTCGATATGACTTTAACTTGTTTGTATTTTAGCTCATATATTTAGACGATGGCAAGATTTGAAAGGTTCATTGATTTGGATCATATCCCTGGAAAATTAGAATTTTGTTACAATTCCTTAGACTCATTAGGGGAAAAAGTTCGCTACCCTAGATAGGGGAAGAGGCTGAGGAAGCCTTTGTTATTCATCAATCAGGATCAATGCTATGTCGGACTTAAATCGTGGCATTATGAAGTTTGAAGGGGCTGATAAACCTGTTTTAGTAGCTGTTTCAGCCTTTTTAGTTCTCGGTGCTATTACTGCTCTAATCATCTGGGCTTTGAAAACGGCCTATGTCGTTGGTTAAGTTTTCTTGACAATTTTTTACTAACAACACAATTTTGTTAAGCTCGAACGCTAATTTTCTAACCATTGCCAAACCGAGTCCTTTACTGGGGCAGGTTTGGCTTGATTTAGCAGTGATTACCGTTATGTTACTGCTATCGGCCTTCTTTTCGGGATCGGAAACGGCCATTACGGCTTTTGATAATTTTAAGTTACGGGGATTAATTGACAAAGAGGGAGATACCTCGGGTGTTTATCGCTTAGTCTTAGAAAATCGTCGCCGTTTTATTACTAGCTTATTGATTGGTAATAATTTAGTCAATAATTTTTCAGCTATTCTCACCAGTAATTTATTTGCCATGTGGTTAGGGAGTGCTGGTTTGGGGGTTGCTACGGCAGTAGTCACCATTGTTGTGTTAATTTTTGGAGAGATCACCCCTAAAACCCTAGCTATTCTTAATACCCGTGCTTTTTTTCGTTGGTGTATTCGTCCCATTTTTTGGTTATCTAAAGTATTATCATTTCTAAAAGTTGTCCAGATTTTTGAGAGAATTACCCAGAAAACCATTCAGGTATTTCAAGGGAAATCGGACAAAAACCTCCAGGCAGGGGAATCTTTAACCGATTTACAATTAATGATCGAAATTTTGGGGGGCAAAGGAAAACTTGATTTATATAAACATCAACTCTTAAATAAAGCTTTAAGGTTAGATCAATTAATAGCTAAAGATGTAGTCAAACCTCGTCTAGAAATGATCACCATTTCCCATGAATCGAGTTTGCAAGAATTTATTGACTTATCCCTAGAAACTGGTTACTCTCGCATTCCGGTGCAGGGGGAATCAAAAGATCATATTGTGGGCATTGTCAATCTGAAAAAAGCCTTACAAACTTTGCAATCTGTGCCTAAAGAAAGACGCTCTCAAATTAAGGTAACAGAAGCAATGGATAACCCCATCTATATACCTGAAACTAAGCGCGCTCCTAGTTTATTAAAAGAAATGTTACAACAACGGCTTCATATTGCTATTGTGGTTGATGAATATGGGGGAACTGTCGGTCTACTAACCTTAGAAGATATTTTAGAGGAATTAGTTGGAGAAATTTATGATGAAAGTGATTCCCCTTATGTTCGTCAAAACTTATCCATTAGCGATCGCTTGGTTTAAATTTTTAATAGATATGCTATGAAAGAGAGTATTTTCAGAAAGTCATCTATTTTTGCCGCCTTAGGTAGTATATTTTTAATTATTATTTTTGCTATTTTATTATTTCAAGATAACAAAAGAGTCCATACTTTAGTATTAGTAACAGGGCAAAAAGAAGGTCAATATTATGCCTTTGGTCAAGCTTTATCTAAGGTCGTACATAATCATAATCATCGGATTAAAATCGAAGTTATAGAGAGCAATGATCCTCAAGAAAATCTTGAATTATTGCAGGGAAAAAAGGCAGAATTAGCCTTAGTTCAAAGTGATACAATTGTCAATAATTCCACCAAAGCAATTGCTTTTCTTTTTCCCGAGGTATTTCATTTAATGGTTCGTCAAGATGCTGGAATAAATGATATCAGTGATATTGAGGGAAAACGTATTGCTTTGATGTCAAAAGGCAGTGGTTCTTATAATATGTTTTGGAGATTGCAAGAACACTATCAATTAGATGTTGAGCAAATAAAGACTATTCCTTTACCAATTACGGAAGCACATCAAGCATTAGAAGATGGAGAAGTCGATGGGTTATTTCGGGTTGTTTCCTTAGAAAATCCTGCGGTTATTCAATTACTCAGAAATCCTCAAATAAAAATAATTCCTATTGATCAAGGAGCCGCTTTAAGATTAGAACTTCCTGCATTAGAAGTGATGTCAATTCCCAAAGGAAGTTATCATGGTGCTAGTCCCACACCTGCGGAAGATTTACCAGCCGTAGGAGTGCGAGCGGTTTTAATTACTAATAAAAAGATTAGTCGAGAAGTAATTTTTGAAATTACGAGAATATTGTACGAAGCAAGGAACGAATTAGTCCAGGAATTCATCCAAGCCGCTATGATTGAGCAGTGGGATGAAAGCCCACATTTAGGGTTTACATTTCATCCTGGTGCCTTGGATTATTATAATAAGGGTAATCCTAGTTTTATAGTAGAATATGCCGAAGCGATAGGCTTATGTTTATCCGTTTCAATGTTATTAATATCTAGTGTATGGCAACTCCGTTCCTGGTTCACAGGCAAACAAAAAAATAGAGCAGATTTATATAATTTACAACTACTGAAAATCATTGATAGTATTCAATAAACAGAAGACTTACCACAATTAAAAAAAGTCCGAAGTCAGCTTTTAGAGATGTTAAATGAAGTAATTGTTGATTTAGATAAAGATTTAATTAGTCCTGAGTCTTTTCAATCATTTACATTTCCTTGGCAAGTTGCCTTATCAGCCACCTATCAGCGAGAAAATTATTTAGCTCGTTTAGAGAATGATCACCCTAGAAAAGTCGATGAAATTCAACAAATGAAGAATCAGATGTAGCGAATAGTAAGTAGGGTGGGCAAATGGGACAATTGGATAGTTGACGAGAGTATTCTTAATCATTGCCCACCAAAACCGAGATCATTGTCTTGAAAGGGGAATGGTGGGCAAAATTAATCTCTAAGCACTATAAGAAGCAAGAATCTCCCGTTAAATCAAAGATTGTAAAGGGAGAGTGTCAACTAACAGGAACAGGAGGGTTACTGGCTGAGGGACGACGGTTAATTACCTGATCAATTAACCCATACTCTTGCGCTTCTTCTGCGGACATAAAAAAGTCCCTTTCTGTATCTTCAGCAATCTTATCTAAGGGTTGTTCGGTATGACTAGCCAAATGGTTATTTAATAATCCCTTAAGATACAAAATTTCCTTAGCTTGAATTTCGATATCTGTTGCTTGGCCTTGGGCCCCACCGAGAGGTTGGTGAATCATGATCCGAGAGTTAGGAAGACTCATGCGCTTACCCTTGGTACCAGCGCTGAGAAGAAAAGCTCCCATACTAGCAGCTAAACCAATACAAATGGTACAAACATCAGGACGTATCTGATTCATGGTATCAAAAATACCTAAACCTGCCGATACAGAACCACCAGGAGAGTTGATATAGAGGTAAATGTCCTTATCAGGGTCTTCTGCTTCGAGGAATAACAACTGAGCAACGATTAAATTGGAATTTTCATCTCTTACCTCTTGTCCGAGGAAGACAATACGTTCCCTTAAGAGACGAGAGTAAATATCAAAGGCCCGTTCCCCACGGCCAGAGGTTTCAATAACGGTTGGAATCATAAAGTCTCGATTTTTTTAGTTATTAGTTTTGATTTTAACGAGTTTTTGGGTCACTTATCAGTTAAGTCTTATTGTGACCCAAAGTTGCCAGACCCTGGTACGATAAATCCTGAAAGCTACTATAAAAAGATAATTAGGATGACACATACAGATGGCATTGCCCCTCATGGGGGTCATTTAATTAACCGTATCGCAACTCCGGCAGAAAAAGAGGAATTTTTAGCCCAAGCGGACAAATTACCGATAATTACCCTAGATAAAAGGGCCACCTCTGATTTAGTTATGATTGCTATTGGTGGTTTTAGTCCCCTCAAAGGCTTTATGGAAAGGGCTGACTACGAAACCGTAGTTGAAGAAATGCACTTGAGCAATGGGGTTCCTTGGTCTATTCCGGTTACTCTATCCGTAAGTGAGGAAGTAGCTGACTCCCTCAAAGAAGGTAACTGGGTGAGATTAGACGATCCCAGTGGTAACTTTATTGGAGTTCTAGAATTAACCCAGAAATATCACTACAATAAAACCCACGAAGCTGTTAACGTCTATAGAACCGACGAAAGTAAACATCCAGGGGTTAAAGTTATTTATGACCAAGGGGCTGTTAATTTAGCTGGCCCGGTTTGGTTATTAGAAAGGGACGATCATCTCTTATTCCCCAAATACCAAATTGATCCGGCCGAGTCTCGTAAACTATTTCAAGAAAGAGGATGGTCTACCGTTGTTGGGTTTCAAACCCGTAACCCCATCCACCGCGCCCACGAATATATTCAAAAATGCGCCTTAGAAGTGGTAGATGGACTCTTCTTGCATCCCCTTGTTGGTGCCACCAAAAGCGACGATATTCCGGCTGATGTACGGATGCGTTGTTATGAAATTATGATGGATAACTATTTTCCCCAAAATCGGGTAATTTTAGCCATTAACCCCTCAGCCATGCGCTATGCTGGCCCAAGAGAAGCTATTTTCCACGCCATCGTCCGCAAAAATTATGGCTGTACCCACTTTATTGTGGGACGAGATCACGCTGGTGTAGGAGACTATTACGGAACTTATGATGCACAGCATATTTTCGATGAATTTGATGCCGAAGCATTGGGTATTGTTCCCATGAAATTTGAACACGCTTTTTATTGTAAACGCACTGGACAAATGGCCACCAGTAAAACCAGTCCCAGTGCTAAAGAAGAACGAATTCACCTATCAGGGACAAAAGTTCGAGAAATGTTAAGACGGGGAGAAATGCCACCTGCTCAGTTTTCTCGTCCTGAAGTCGCCGCCGAGTTAATTAAAGCAATGCAGGGTTGATTAGAAGGGACGGGAGATGGGGGAGCTTTCTTGAGCAGAATATTAATATTGTTTCTAGTCTTCCCACACTTCTCTGTTACTGAGCGAAGTCGAAGTACACTTCCCACCCTCCCCTGTTACTGAGCGAAGTCGAAGTACACCCTCTACTCCCGTAAACCACGATTTGTAATAGAATAAATGAAGCCCACAAAATGGTAATAGCGGTATCTTCCCAACAGAGCAAACACAAATCATGAAATGGGATCGACGCACTTTTTTACAGACCTTACTCACCTGGGGGGTCGCTCAAGAAAGCCTTAAATGGCTATATCCAAATCGAAAAGTTCAAAAATACTATCAAACCTTAGCAGAACCCACCTCTCGGAAATTAGCTTTATTGGTGGGCATTAATGATTATGGACAAAGATACAACCTCAAAGGTTGTATTACTGATGTTGAACTACAAAAAGATTTACTGATCCATCGCTTTGGGTTTAATCCCCAAGACATACTCACTTTGACCGATAAAGAAGCCACCAGTCAAGGCATAGAAACTGCCTTTGTGGAACATTTAATCAAACAAGCCAAAGCGGGAGATGTGGTAATCTTCCATTTTAGCGGTTATGGAAATTACATTAACGTTCCTTCTGAGCTTATACCTAACTCTAATAAACAACTAGCAGGGATTATTCCTCAAGACGGAATCAGATTAAAAATAGGAAAGCCTAGCACCAAGAATATTCTTGGGGAAACCCTGCGCTTATTGGGGCGCGCGCTTTCCACAGAGAAAGTAACTATGGTTTTCGATACCAGTTACTATAGTAGCGGTCAAACCCTTCAGGGTAATCTACGAATTCGCTCTTTTCCCTATACAAGCGATAGCATAGACCCAGAAGAATTAACCTTTCAAGCAAAACTCCAAGAAAAACTTCCTAAAAACAAAGCATCCACTGAACCTGGCGTTATCCTAACTGCTACAGGGTCACAACAAGTGGCCACAGAAATGAAAGGTAATGGTTTTAGTGCAGGACTGTTTACTTATGTCTTGACCCAAAATTTATGGTCTACAGCACCAGCAAGTTCTATCAACATCACCCTCAATAAAACCACAGAACAAATACTCCCTATTATGGGGGGAGAACAACAACCCCAACAAGAAAATAGTTCTACTAAACCCCTTTTTGCCTATTATCTTCTTCCTACCACGAATAAAGGAGCAGAAGGTTTTATTAGTAAGGTTAAAGATGCCGATACAGCTATAGTTAACTTAACAGGCTTTCCCGTCAATATCATCGGACATTATGGGATTAACTCGGTATTTAACGTCATAACTAACCAATCATCATCTTCAGTCCCTTTACAACTGCGTTCTCGCAATGGCCTCGAAGCCACAGTCAGGCGACTGTCTCCAGAACAAAGTGCTAACTCCCCTTTAAAAGTTGGACAACTACTACAAGAATCTATTCGTTGTCTCCCCACAAACATCGGTCTAACCATTGCCCTTGATCCCCAATTACAACGTATCGAACGAGTAGATGCTACCAGTGCTTTTTCAGGTATTGATATTGTCTCTGATGTGGTGAGCGAAGGAGAAGAAGCAGTGGATTGTATTTTAGGTTTACGCTCCTTTTTGGGCGAATCATCCCCCCAACCCCAAGAAAAGGCGACTTACTCCCTGTTTCTCCCCGGAGGATTTCAACTACCTAATAGTACAGGAAAATCAGGAGAAGCTATTAAATCCGCTGTGGGAAGATTACGCCCCTTTTTAGAGAAACTCCTAGCCTTAAAGTTATGGGGCTTAACAGTCAACCAAACCTCTTCTAAACTCCCTTGGCGGGTTACTCTCGAAGCTCTTGAGCCTCAACCTTATGCCATCGAAAAACGGCAAACTACCCGAGCTACGCCAACCATAGCACCACCTCAAACTAGGGACAAGAATAAAGATAGTGTAACCCAAGTCCAGAATTTTCCAGGCTTACCCAAAGTAGCCAGAGGAACTCGGTTACGTTATCAATTGGAGAATCTTGGGGAAAAACCTCTTTATTATCTAATTTTGGCTATTAACAGTAACGGGCAAGCTATGGCTTATGTTCCTCCTTACGAAGAAGAAGGAGGAGCCAAAACCAATGAGCAACCTTCGATTAAACCAGGGATCAAGAATTTTGTTCCCCCCACCTCTACTGGACTCACCTGGACAACATCCAGTATCCAAGGATGGGAACAAGTCTTGGCGATCGCAGCTATCACCCCTTTTGAGAAAACCCTAGAAGCATTGCAAAAAATACCAGAGTTTAAAGGCAATAAAGAGCAAATTCTCACCTTAGATAATCCTTTAGCGGTAGCTCAAGCTCTCCTTAAAGATTTGGCTGTAGCTAGTAGCCAAACTAACACTATCCTTGAAGCTAACCCTGATAGTTATATTCTTGATGTTCGAGCTTGGTCAACTTTAAGCTTTATTTATCAAGTGATCTAAAAAAAAATAACATTAATGGACAATGGATAATTGACAACAAAATACTCTTTGAGATAGGGTTATTATTTTTGCCCATGAGTAAATCGACCCCTCGCCTTTTAGGGTAGAATGGGAGTTGAGTGTTAATTAACTCTGCATATCAAATTTATGAATAATTTGCCTCAAACCACCCTACGTCGGCTTCAGAAAATACCTCAAATTCCCAGTGTTTGGGAAGGCGATCGCCGTTGTGTCGCTGGTTTGAGAGGTAGAGTACCTAGCAACTCACCAGAAGAAGAATGTATTATTTGGGTTGATGGTTCTCAAGGGGTGGTTAGGTCTATGGATGTAGCTCCCCCCGAGGTTGGACCAGAAGCTGTGGTGAGAGCCCTTTTACGAGCCATAGAATCCCCTCATACTCCTGCCCAACCGGCCAGACCACAAAAGATTGTGGTGCGTAGCCGGGAATTACAATTTTTTTTACGAGGTGCCTTACAAAGTTTAGATATTGTCATTGATTATGCTCCAGACTTGCCGTTGATTGACCAATTGTTTCGTAGTTTTGAAACGGCTGAAGATAGTCGTCCCCCAGCCTTGCCGAACCACTACGAGTCCAAATTGTTACAAACTGCCCATGATGTGGCTCAAGCAGGTCCTTGGGATGTCCTAGCTGATCACGATATTATTTCTGTTGAATTTAATATTTGGGGAATAGATACTATTTATTTTTGTGTGATGGGAATGGCCGGAGAAGAATATGGTCTCATTCTCTATCGCTCCTTAGAATCTCTTAAACAGTTTCGTCAAGCTGCTTTGCAAGAAGAATCTACCCATAAGCTTGAACAAGCTTTTTTAGCTCAAGATTGTTGGTTTTTGAATTTTGAATTTCCTGACAACTTAGAAGACGAATTCGCTGAATATGATTTCGATGACGATGACGATGACTTTGATGGGGAGTTAAGCTTACCTCGATACGGTAGTATTCACCCCTACGAGGGTATTCGTCCATTTCTTGATGAAGAGGAAGCTAAAATTATTTACTATGCCATACAATCTTTCTTGCGATTCTTTGAACGCCATCAGTTATCTTTGGGGGAAGATGTTCTTGATAAGATTGAAAAATATTATCGCTTCACTCATACCTCACAAGAGGGTCAAAAGGAAAACATTAAATTGAAGGTTTCTACCGTTCCTCAACTAACAGCAGAATTACTAGAAGGGTTAGAAGATGATGAGGATGAGGACGAGCGACTTAGATTTCCTCTGGTTGATGATCTGATTCCTGACAATTCTTTTTTAAGTCTAGGCATGATTCCCTGGACTGTTGTTGAGGAGTTACAAGATAACCCTAAAACCTATTATCCCTTGCAGGAGGCAACCCCCAAAGGGGAAGGAATGCCTGTGGTTGTGGTGCAAACTTCTCGCCCTAAAGCCAAACAGTTGATCGAAACTCTCCAGCAAGCAGGGAATCTTCGGGGGGTTTGTTTTAACCCAGGAGAAGATCCTTGGGAAGAACTAATGTACGATTTGGGCATTTTACAAACAGGAGATAATTCTTTATTCATTTTTGGCGAATTTATGCAGGATGATCCTGAACATCAACAAGCGAGACAAAAATGGGAAAAACGCTGTCAGCAAACAGGGGGATACTGCGGTTTGGTGGTGGCCATGGGGGTGACTGGTAGTTCTCGAGGTAATCCTACTTTAAAGGATATGTTGGCTCTGTTTGAAGCCCAATATCTTGAACCAAAAGCCCTGGCCATGGGTATGTTGCAACTTACGCCTGAATCTGAATTTGACTAAAAAATGAATCAATTAGGGAATGAATTGACAAATAATAATCAAGAGTTTATTGTTTGTCCTATGACGACAGATGAAGTTAAACTAGCACTATCCTGGGCAAAAGCAGAAGGATGGAATCCAGGCATTAATGATGCTTACAATTATTACGTTACAGATAAGAAGGGATTTTTAATAGGTAAATTAAACGGTAATCCTATCAGTTGTATCTCTGTCGTTAGATATAATGAAAACTTTAACTTTATTGGAATATATATTGTTAAGTCAGAATTCCGTCATCAAGGATATGGCTTAAAAACCTTTCAAGAGGCTTTTAAGTTAATTGAAAATAAACCAGCAGCTTTAGATGCAGTTTTCCAACAAGTTCATAATTATCAAAAATGGGGTTTTAAATCAGATCATCTACATTTACGCTATAAAGGAGTCATTCAAGGACAAATTTCTCAGGATATTGTTAATATTAATGAAGTTAATTTTAATCAACTCTGTGATTATGATAGTCAGTATTTTCCTGGGTTTCGAGCGCAGTTTCTTGAACCTTGGATTAAGCAATCGAATAGTCAAGGGTATGCTGTTATAGAAAAAGATAAAATTGTTGGCTATGGAGTCATTAGAAAGTCAGTTGAAGGATTTAAAATTGCTCCCTTATTTTCTGAGAATCAAGCAATAGCAGAGAAATTATTATTAGCTTTATCAACTTACGCTAACAATAACAATATCTATATTGATGTTCCTGATCTTAATAGAGAAGCCATTTCATTAGTGACATCTTATCAAATGGAGTTAATTTTTGAATGTGTGAGAATGTACACCCATCAACCACCATTACTAAATTGGAATAAGATTTTTGGAATAACGAGTTTAGAAATTGGATAATTACTATGGTTCTCCAGGACACTATGCTAAAAAACAGTTTTAAAGCCCTTCAGCCTCACGCTAAGGGTTTTGGGAGGTGTTAATAAGTGGACAAAAATCTGTGTAAACATTATTCAACATCCTTAAATCTAATCATTGTGTTGTGTTAAGCTAAAAGTGAGAGTTCAACAGAAACAATTCGTCGAATCGAAAATCAAGTTAAAAACCGTAATTGCTCACCGCAATAAAGAATCTGTCTTGACAACATAAAGGTAAAATCGGGGATTTTTATGTATAGTGGGGGTTATGACCACAAATGCTACCATTGATTCAAAGCTAGTTAGAGCTATCGCCGATGAACAGTTGGCGAACAATGTCTTCATGATTGAGTGGCTAGTCAAGGCACAACAACAGTTATCTCTTCAACAAAGACTGATTGACCAGCAACAACAACAAATCTCTACACAACAGCAAGAAATTGAAAAATTGAAAGAAGAGAGAGATAAGCTAAAAAACCGTAACTCAAAAAACAGTTCAGTCCCCCCATCATCAGACCAACTAAAAAAGCCTTCTGACAAAAAGAAACGCAAAAAAGGATTTAAACGCGGACCAAAATATGACCACCCAGGGAAGACCCGTAATGGTTTTGGTCAGCCCGATAAGATAGTCCCTTTAGAACTAGAAAACTGTCCTGTTTGTGGGGGTTCAGTGGAACGAGATGAAGTAGTTCCCGAAAAAGTCCAGCAAGTGGCTGAAGTAGTAGACCAACCCATAGAAATCAGGGAATATCGTCGCGGATTCTATAAATGTCCTAGTTGTGGATGGTCAGATTACAGTCCTATTCCATTGGGAGTTAAAGAAGGATTCAGTTATGGGGCGCGATTAAGTAGCATCGTGGGCTGGCTTGGCTATGGGGGTAATCTTACATGGCGTAAACAGGAACATTTTATAGAGTATGTCTTTGGCATTCCCATTTCTCAAGGGAGCCTTGCCAAAATGCACAAATGGTTTCAAGAAAGTTTAGAACCCTTGACCCAACAGTGGTTAAAGTACATCCAGCAGCCAGGAATCCGATGTGTTGACGAAACCAGTTATTGCATCGATGGCATCAAGTATTGGGTTTGGGTAGCCACATCAAATGAGGTCTGTGTGTTGATGTTGGCTCCCACTAGAAGCTCCGCAGAAGTCGAGAAATTGTTAGGAGCAGATTTTAAGGGCATCCTCACCAGTGACTGCTATAGTGCCTACTTTAGACAAAGTGCGATGGCCAAACAGAAATGTCTGGCACATTTAGAACGAGAGTTAGAGTCCCTTAAAACCAGTCGTTTTCAAGCGAATCGAGAATTTGCTGCCGATGTACAGCAAGTTTTAGCAACCGCCCGTATCCATTATCGTCATTATCATGCTCGAAATTTAACCCTTGAAGACTTAGGCTCCAAAAGAACAGAAGTCGAGAACTCACTGCAAAAGATTTTTAAAGCAACTCCCAAAAAAGGATGGCCTTATGATGCACAAAGATTGATTAACCGTCTCAAACGTCATTGGGAAGAGTGGTTCACCTTTCTAACTTATCCTGAAGTCAAACCAGATAATAATGATGCTGAGAGAGCTTTACGTCCCATTGTCATTCACCGCAAAGTAAGTGGGGGAGCAAGAAGCGACTGGGGTGCAGAGTTAGTCACCCAAATGTTCAGTTTTTTAGAGACCATGAGATTACAGGGGCAAAATGCCATTGTCCAATTATGCGAATTATTTTCATTAGCTGGTCGGAGTCCCCCAGGATTAGAGATGTAAAAGGCTCCGGAGCCGATGGGGGATAGATTTTTCTTGATCCCCCTATCTCTCTGCACAAAAATACACAAGGTTAGCGGATAATCTCCGCTAACAAAAAACTATCTTACTATTCTTTTTTTTTTCTCATATTGTTGTTTTTATTTGAGGTTTTAAAAAGACTTGATTCTGGGAATGTTAGTCATTAAAATAGCCGTAATAAATTAGCTTAAATTTTACGTTAAATCACAGGGCTTATATTTTTGTTGACTCTAGGAGTTACGCATTGACAGATGGTTTACAATGTGAATAGTCCAAACAGAGAAAGCGATCGCTGTTAACAAAAAGCAAAAAACTGATAAAATAGAGAGGATTATAAGAACTGGAGGTAGATATCCGAACTATAACGAAGAAATCAACGGCTAAATGTCATTTAGAACTCTATACTTACTATTTAATTGCTGAATCCAAATATTCGGGTTGTAATCGTTTATCCGAGATATTTGAGGATTTATCTCATGATAGTGTTAACCGTTTTTTATTAAGAGAAAGCTATAAACCTGTTGATTTATTCAATGAATTTAAACAGCACATTGAACTGAGTGGGGGAACCTTAAGTATTGATGATACAGTCATTGAAAAACTTTATAGTAATCCTAAATTAAGTAAATTTATTGGTTATTTCTGGTCAGGAAATAAACATAAAACTATCAAAGGAATTAATTTAGTTACTTTATTATATACTGACCCTAATGGAATTTCAGTCCCTCTAAATTATCGACTTTATGATAAAGAAGATAATCTGTCTAAAAATGATTATTTTCGGATGATGCTATCGGAAGTTTTAGCTTGGGGACTGAGGCCAATTTATGTAACTGGTGATAGTTGGTATTCATCTAAAGAGAACCTTAAATTTTTGAAAAAACAAGAATTAGGTTTCATGATAGGAATAGCTAAAAATCGACAAGTATCAATCGTTAAAGGACAATATCAATCCGTTGAAAGCTTAGAAATAGAGGAAAATGGGACAATTGTTTACTTAAAAGAGTTTGGCGAAGTTAAAGTATTTAAGAAACATTTCAAAAACGGGATGCTTCGTTTTTATATTTTATTTGACAAAGAAAATAAAGACTTAAGAGAAACAGATAAAACTCTATTTACTTTGTTGAAAACAACTCATTGGATTATTGAATGTTACCATCGTGCGCTCAAACAATTATGTGGTATCAATAAATTTATAGTCAGAAAATCAGAAGCTATATTGACCCATTTCTTTAGTTCTTTACGGGCTTTTATTAAACTTGAATTAATGAGAGCTAATGAGTTAATTGATAATTGGTATCAACTCCAAAGAGAATTGTCTATTGAAGTTAATCGGAATTTTATTTTAGAGCAAATAAATTTGAAATTATCAGCCTAATTTATAGATTAGTTATTGTTATTATTACGTCAATTTTAATGACTCTAATAATTAGCGATCGTTGTCTCTCTTTAAAGCTACTCATATTTAAGTTAATTTGTCAATGCGTAACTCCTAGACTCAACTGATGTTGTTTGTAGTGCTTTTCAATAAGACTTTTTTGTTGCGGTGAGCAGTTACTAAAAACCAAGGAGGCTCTGCCATCCGTAAACTTGTTACAAAAAAGTAGATTCAACCTTCTGCAAACAGAAAAAGGAGACTCCAAATTAACCACTGCGCTAATCTTTTTGAGGTTAGCTTTGCGGGCAGCCGCCTTCATCAGCAATGATGATGCTATACCTAGTGCAGCTTAGCAAAAATAATCCACCAGTCACTTATGATCTTTAAAGCCCTTAAATTTCCAAACGAACGGCTTAGCAAAATGTTGATTAAAGTAATCAATAAAATTGAGAATTTTTTGGGATAGTTCTTCAGTTGAACGGACAGTAATTCTTTTGAGTAAACGCCTGACTAAGATCTAAAACCAACACTCAATTTGATTAAGCCACGATGTATGTTTGGGAATATAAACAAAGCGAATTCGATGAGATTCATCTGATAAAAAATCTGCTCTGCTGTCCATAGATTGCAAAATCCCCTCCTTTCCTTTTCTCCCCAAATCAATAGTAATTCCACAGCTTTCTGCTACTAATTTGACTAAGCTTTCCGATTTATGAGTGTTGAGTTGATCTACAATAAAAATCCATTCTGCTTTTTCATCAATCTTAATCGTTCTCTGGATATGTTCAGAAAAATCTTGTTCTGTTCTTGTCGGTCCAATAGAGGGACTAACAACTTTTCCTCTTGCCACATCCCAGTTCGCAATCAAGCTTAAAGTTCCGTGTCTTTCATATTCAAATTCGATTTTTTCTACTTGTTTAGGCTTGATTCTTTTGTTCGGAAATAATCTCTCAAGAGCTTGAATCCCTGTCATTTCATCTGTACTAATTAAATGAATTCCTTGTTCTAACAAAGTTTTAGCTTCTTGATGAAGTTCACAGATATATTTGACTTGCTTTTTAAATTTTAAGGGATCATCAATTTTGGCATTTAACCAGTAACGAACGAGATGTGGTTGTAATGTCGCTTCTTTTTAAAAAACGCCCCACACTACGGGGGGAAATCTTTTCGACAATTCCTCTTTTTATGGCTTCATCCGCCAACTCTGAAGGTGTCCAATGGCTCACTGGTCTGTCTGATTTTTCACATTCTTCACAAGCGATCGCTACAATCTGGACTACTTGTTCGACCGTAAAGGATTTTGTTGTTCCAGGTCTTGGGCGATCGCTTAAAATTCCTTTGATCAAGACCATTAATGCTTTCTCCGTTACCTGTTGTTCTTCGGCGGCACTCAGTTTTTCTCTCTCCTCAAACCATCGCGATCGCCACTGACGCACTTGTACTCGGTCTAATTCTAATCTTCGACTAATCGAACTATTGCTCTCTCCTGATGCTGCGGCTAAGATTAGCTTGGCTCGTCTAACAAGGCGATAGGGGTTTGTTGTCCCTCTCACTATTTGTTGGAGTACTGTTTTCTGTAGGTTGGAGAGGTTAATTGGCAATGCTTTTATCATGGACATCAACTTCGAGATTCTTCCGTTAGTTTCATTGAAACACATTGTCGTGGCTAGTCACGAAACTTTCTGTAAAAATCTGGTGGATTACTTTCGCCAAGCTGCACTAGCTTGAGTTTACTCAGTTTTGAGTAGATTTGAGAAGGTTAAATGTTGCACTTGACGTGAAAACTAAGCAGGGTTTCAGGGCCAATTTTTGGATAAAGTAAGCTTTCTCTGGAAATTGTGGGAATACTAACTATAGGAAATCAGCCCATATTATCTAGCTAGAGAAAGAAAGCTTATGACTCAATCTCAGCCTCCCTCCCTCCCTCCCCTGCCACCCCCTCCCATGCCACCGGTTAATGACTTCGACGAAGCCAATATAGACATGATGGAGATGCAAGGGATACCAGAAGTTGAAGGCAGCACCCAGTTTATGCCCGCTCCTGCTGTGATGACAGAGCCAAAAAGTCCGGCAGCAGTTGCCACAGCCCCCAAAACACCTGTGGAAACCCCCATGAACCCACCCATGCCGGCACCACCTCCCTTACCGGCAACCCCCCCCAGAAGTTTTGGTCGTTCTCCAGGAAAACCCACCTTAAACGAGTTAATTCATCATGCTTTTGAGGAAGGGTTTTCTGATGTTCACTTAGGAGTTGGGGAAAAACCCCGAATGCGCGATCGCGGGGAAATGACGATTTTGGAGTATCCAGAGATCGACGAAAATACCTTTATGAGTTGGTTAAGGGAAATTCTCAAAGAAGAAGAAATTCAACGCTTTAAACCCAGATTCCGCACTTCAAAATGTAGTATAAAAAAATACATAGTTTTAAAAAGTCCGAAAATCATACCTGGGCAAGAATATTTCTCTTTTCATTAAATTTTTAGGAAAAATAATCAAATTAAGAAGATTTATACTCATTGAAAACTTAACAAGACTCAGCACAAACGAAGGAGAGTTTCCTCTTCTCATTTGATATCATTAGACTCTTATTCTTTTATTATTTTTGCTTTATCCAATTCAATTTATAGATAATATCTTTGACAAGATGCAGGTAATAAACTCAATATAAAACGCCTTTCTTCTGTTAAATTGACAATTTGTTTAACTCCGTTTAAAATCACATAATGAATACCTTGAAAACATTGAAATATCCACCTCAAAGTCGGACGCAATGTTACTTTCCCTACTTGATTATTTATTCCTTTTTTGACTCTTTTTAAACAATTTCTTAATTCTCTTTGCCCCAAGTTATAAATCAACAAACACAAAGACATTAAAAATAACATTGTTTCTATTCTTTCTGGTTTTTCAACGAAGAAACTATCAGTAAAAAATAAGGGATCTTTCAAAAATCGAAATCCTCTTTCCGTAGATTGCTGGTTTTTATAAGTTATCAGAATTTCACTAGCTTCTAATTTATTTTCCTCTACTAAGTTAGTTGCTAAAATAAATTTTCCTGCTTCTTTAGTCTTTCTACTTATCTCTTCATCTTTTTTGATGATCAGACTAATCATTTTATAAATCTTTTCCTTTTTTTTCGAGTAAGTTTCAGTCAGTTCAACTTCTTTTATTTCCAACAATCTCAATTTTTTATTAATAGCCTTTAATTTATATCGAGCAGCTTGAGGATGTTCAAATTCTTCAGATTGTATTTCTTTAAGAAATTTTTGGGATTTCTTCTCTTCTTGGGAAAGTTGTTTTTCTAGTTTTTCCAAATCACTTTTCTGTCTTTTTTCACTCAAGACTATTAACCAAGTTTGCTTGATTCCACCATAAGTAACAATTTCTTCTTTCCAGGTATAACTTTCTAAATTTAGGTCACTTCTTTTTTCTTTATCTTCATCTTTTACTTCTTCCACCTCTATATTTTGCACTAATTCTTTTGCTTTTTTTATGGTCATTGGAACTCTCGTTATCCATTTTAAATGTTGGATTAGTTGGAGATTTTCTTGACCATATAAAGCACTATCACAAACCATGATACTATCAAACTTTATTTGCTTTTTGAATTCTACTAAAACTTTTCCAAATACAGCTTTATCAGATTCATTTCCATCTCCTACTCTCACAAATAATGGAATATCTCCATCTTGGCTTGTTATTAAATCCAAGACACATTGTTTTAAGTCTGGTCTATGATCCCGAGAATATCCTTTCTTAATAAAAATTGGTCTTTCTTTAATAATTTTTTCTTCTTCCTGTTTCTCTTTATCTTCTTCCCTTTTATATTCTCCATCTAAATGAAATGATGTGGAATCTAAATGGGAGTATTTAAGGTCTATTTCAAATTTTTTAATTACTTCTAAAACTACTTCAATAAAAATATCATTTAGTCCATATTTATATAATTCATCCATTACTCTCCCAATTTTATCATCATTAAGGTAATCAGGTTTAATTCTTTCTCCTAACAATTTCTCAATGGCTTTATCTTGAAAAAACTGACTGAATAAATATAGAGGTCTTGAAACAAATCCTAGTCCATTGATTAAAATAGACTTAACTACTGTACCTGCTGAGATTTTTTCTCTAACATCTATTCCTAATTTATTATTAATTATTTTGACTATTCCTATTTCATCAATTAAACCAGCTACTATCCCTAAATGGTCTAAATTTTTAACTTGTATTTCTTCTAAATAAGACATTTTTCGCTCTTTTTTTACAGAGGAAACAACTTAAGCAATTATCCCACTTTTTTGTCTTCAAGAGCTTAAGCAATTATACTTAATTATTAAACCCAGGTTTGTAGTATTTAATGCTACTTTTTGAAGTGCGGAATCTGGGTTTAAAAAGGAATTAGAATTTGATGGGGCAACCTAGTACGATTTTGCCAGGGTTCGGATCAATATCTTTGACACTTTACGGGGAAACGCCATGGTTTTGCGTCTCATTCCCCTAAAAATCTTGACCATGGAACAATTACGCCTACCGATGGTGTTTAAGGATATTTCTGATTCCCATAAAGGTTTAATCTTAGTAACAGGTCCTACTGGTTCGGGTAAGTCTACCACTATGGCTGCTATGGTGGACTATATCAACAAAGAACACCCCAAACATATCATTACCATCGAAGATCCGGTGGAATTTGTTCACCAAAGCCGTCGTTCCCTGATTAAAAAACGGGAAGTAGGGATGCACACCCACAAATTTGACAACGCCCTCAAAGCGGCTTTACGGGAAGATCCTGACATCATTCTGGTGGGGGAAATGCGGGACAAAGAAACCGTGAATACCGCTCTCAAAGCAGCCCAAACCGGTCACTTAGTAATGGGAACTCTCCACACCAACAGTGCGGTCAAGACTATAGAAAGGATTTTGAGCTTATATACTGCTGAAGAACGAGAAGCTATGCGGGTAGCTATGGCAGAATCGTTAGTAGCGGTTATTTCTCAGGGGTTATGTCGAACAACCGATGGAAAACGGGCTGCTTACCACGATATTTTGGTCAACACAGAAACGGTGAAAGACTATATCATTCGCGGTCAAAACGACGAAATCCACGAATTAATGAAGGATGGTGAATTTGATGGTATGATTACCACCAACCAAGCCCTCTTTAATCTCTATCAAGAGGGACGTATTACCGAAGAAACTGCCCTAGAATTATCCCCAACTCCTAATGAGATTGCCATGATGTTAAGGGGTCGAATCTAGAAAAAAGTAGCTGCTAACACAACTTACCCATTAGGCTTAAAGCCTGATGGGAAGATAAATTGATCAGGCAAATTATAACTCAAACAAAAACTCAAGAACCACTATAAGTTACCAATCATCCTCTTGTTCTTCTAACACAGCTTTTTGTTGTATTGGAGGTTGTTTAACGGGTTCAATATCTTCTCTATCTTCTTCCCAACTGTCTGATAAAGGTTGCACTACTTTGCTAATAGCATCTTGAACAAAAGCTTTGAGAAATTCATCTTTGCGACTCAGTTGAAACTGTCTTTGTACAACTTCTGTGATCCCTCCATCCCCCCAGTCTTGATCCTGACGGAAATATTCTACAAAACTTTTACCAGCAATACGGGTTAAATAAGCTGCTGTTACCCCTTGAATTACTTTACCTACTAAATAGGTTGCTATGTTTAATTGTAGGACTCTTCCTAACAGATCAACCGCACCTTTGACTACCCCCAAACTAACTAAAGTTTTCCCTAAAGATAAAGCTAACTCTTTACCGCGATCGCTATTAATTTCGCAACCATAAACTTGTCCTATTTCCATTACCATTTGCGCATTAACTGCGGCGGTTGCTAACATATCAACTACGGGTAAAGGTGTAACAGCAATCACTCCGGCACTAATCCACTGATAACGATCAATTACCTGCTCACTTTGTCGTTTTCTCTGACGATCAATCAGTTTTCTTGCTTCTTCTCCTAACCGTTGAGATTGTAATAAAATATTATCCGCAATTAAGTCCTCTCCTTCCGCTCTCAGTATAGCTGCAAGTCGTTTTATTAGGGGCGTAATATTAGGCAAAGGTTGGACTTTTTTACCATTTTGTGAAGTAATACTTTGGGGTTTAGCTGATAAGGAAATGACATCTTTTTCAGCAATAATTGATTTAACTCTTTCTTTCAATTGCTCTAAAATTTGGTTTTCTTCTTCTTCTGTATAGAGATCAATTTTATTAAAAATAAGCAGCGATCGCTTACCTAAATTTACTAATATTTCTAGGGGATTATATTCAGATTGTCTTAAATCATTATCGACAACAAATAATAATAAATCTGCTTCCGTTGCCAACTGTCTCGCTAAGGTTTCCCTTTCACTGCCTTCTATTCCTGCCTCCAGAATACCGGGGGTATCTGTGATTAAAATCTCTCTGGATATTCCCTTTAATTTTAAAGAATAAGTCTCCCCTATTTTTGTGGTTCCCATAGTTGCTTCTACATCTCCAACAATATCCCCAAATAAAGCATTAACTAAAGATGTTTTTCCGGCGGAACCTGTTCCAAAAATGACGACTTTTAATTCACCTCTATTTAGATTATCGGTAATTTCTTGGGAACGATTTAATAAAGCTTTTTGAGCAACTTTATCTTGTATTGTTTCCAGTTGGCGACGAATTGCCTGTAAATTTTCTTGTGCTGCTTCCGTTTTTTGTTCGGGTAATTTTAGCTGAGGACGACGTTTTTTATAACGACGAGAACCCTCAGAAGAAAAGATATTAAAGTAATAAATAAAGCCATAAATTAACAATCCTAATAATCCCATAATCATAAAAACGAGAAAATTAGCTAATAAAGGTGCTGTAAAAGAAATTTGTATATAAAGTCGGTAAATAGAGGTAATTAACCAAATAACCAAACCAAGAATTATACTTAAACCGATAATTAATATAATTAAGCGATGAGTAGGCATATTGGGAGACGGGGAGACTGGGTGACTGGGTGACTGGGAGATGGGGTGACTGGGAGATGTTTTGTTTTCTAATTTGTCAATATATTTGTAAAATATATGTTATTTAAAGAGCATTTATTACCAATTATATTTGATGCTAAGCTGTTGTGCATTTAAACCGCTCATTGTTGAAATGGATAAAAAAACTATAATCTCCTACCCCTTTTGCCTTTTGCCTTTTGCCTTTTGCCTTCTAAAAAGCATTTTAAATGCTTTTTAGCTTAGGGTGGGCAATGCCCACCTATATTTTAAAACAAATTCAAGTCAGTAACTCCTCCTAAACTACTAGAAGAAACTAACTTCGCATATTTGGCTAATACCCCTCTTTTATAACGAGGTTCGGGGGCTTTCCAGTTAGCGCGACGTTGGGCTAATTCTTCCTCAGAAACGTTCACTTGTAACAACTTTTCTTTGGCATCAATGGTAATACTATCCCCCTCTTTTACTAACCCAATAGTTCCCCCAACATAAGCTTCTGGGGCAACGTGGCCCACAACTAAACCGTAGGTTCCTCCTGAAAAACGTCCATCGGTAATTAAGCCTACAGAATCACCTAAACCTGCGCCAATAATAGCAGAGGTTGGTGCTAACATTTCTCGCATTCCTGGGCCTCCTTTGGGACCTTCATAACGCACAATAATCACATCACCTGCGTTAATTTTTCCTGCTAAAATAGCCTCTAAACATTCCTCTTCTGACTCAAATACTCGTGCGGGGCCTGTCATTGTTGGGTTCTTGACACCGCTAATTTTAGCAACGGAACCCTCGGAGGCTAAATTACCTTTTAAAATGGCTAGATGTCCCTCTTTGTAAACAGGGTTATCCCAAGGACGAATAACATCTTGATTAGCAGGAGGTTGCTCTGGTATATCAGCTAAAATTTCGGCGATAGTTTGGCCAGAAATAGTTAAGGCATCCCCATGTAATAACCCATGAGTTAATAACATTTTCATCACTTGAGGAATGCCACCAGCTTGATGTAAATTAACGGTAACATAGCGTCCCGATGGTTTCAAATCACATAGTACCGGAACCCGTTGACGAATGGTTTCAAAATCGTCTAAAGTTAACTCAACACCCATGGTATTAGCAATAGCTAAAAGGTGTAATACAGCATTAGTTGAACCACCTACAGCCATGATTACAGAAATGGCGTTTTCAAAGGCTTTTCGGGTTAAGATTTGACTAGGTAAAATTTGGTTACGAATGGCATTAACTAGGGCAAAAGCTGACTTTTCGGTACTGTCTGCTTTTTCTGCATCTTCGGCCGCCATAGTAGAGGAATAAGGTAAACTCATCCCCATCACTTCAAAAGCAGAAGACATGGTATTTGCGGTGAACATTCCCCCACAGGAACCAGCACCGGGACAAGCGTTGCGCTCGATGGCTAATAGTGTGTTATCATCTATCTTACCTGCACTATGTTGGCCAACTGCTTCAAAAGCACTGACCACCGTTAAATCTTCCCCGTTGTAGCGGCCGGGTTTAATGGTTCCCCCATAGACGAAGATTCCAGGTATATTCATTCTGGCCATAGCGATCATAGCCCCTGGCATATTTTTATCACATCCACCGATCGCAATCACTCCATCCATACTTTGACCGTTACAAGCGGTTTCGATAGAGTCGGCAATGACATCCCGTGACACCAGGGAGTATTTCATGCCTTCTGTACCCATAGAGATACCATCACTGATAGTAATAGTACCGAATATTTGGGGCATACCACCGGCCGTTTTAATTCCTGCTTCAGCGCGCTTGGTTAAGTCGTTAATCCCCATATTACAGGGGGTGATGGTACTGAAGCCATTAGCTACCCCAACGATGGGTTTAGTAAAGTCATCATCTCCGAAGCCCACAGCACGCAGCATTGCACGGTTTGGGGTACGTTGAGGACCGTGGGTTATGAGGCGACTTCTTATATTCTCTGACATTATAGCGTTCTCCTTATGGCTCTGGCAATATTTCTATTGTCCTTTGTTCTGTTGCTTAAGAAAATAAAAAGATAACAAAACTTTTACCTTTCATGTTTTCAGGAATCAAAAAAAAGTCATCTATAATAATCATAGAATGATAGAAAAATAAACATAAAAACAATGGCAATAACCCAAAATCATGAACCAACCTTAACCGATGTTATTGAAAAACTGGATAAATTAACTTCTAATGTTGAAAACCTAACATCGGAGGTTGAGAATATTAAATCAGATGTTAAACACTTAACGTCGGATGTTGAGCGCATCTCATCAGAAATGAAGCGATTTGATGAACTTTTTTCTGACTATAGACAAGCAACACAATGGGTTGTTCAACTTGCATTTACGTGCGATACCTAGTGAAAATATTACCGTGATTATTACATCAGTATTGATATAATTGTTAGTTAAGTACAATGTAACAGTTCCCATTTTTACACAAAAGAAAATAAAGTAATATTTTGTAGGGTGGGCAAAGTTTTAAGAAATGTGATAAGTCCAAAAACTTAGATCGTTTGCCCACCTTCTTGAATTAATAACTAATTGAACAAGAATACCTTTAATTATAAATAAATCTAGATAAAAATAGATTAATAATTAAACTGAAAACGTCCTAAATAATTATAATTTCCATACTTTTCTTGAGCAGCAAAGAAATTAACTATATATTCCCCTTGTTTTGGTAATTTGCATTTTATACTTGTAATTATTCCCTGATTGATTTGACAGTTATTATCTTCAGTATTATTGTTACTTCCAATTAAATTAAATTTAGCCAATAAATAATTATTATTGGGATTATTAATTTCTATTGTTGCCACGGAATTAACATTATTTTTGAATTGTTTAGGAGAGATAAGAGACAAACCTTTAGCAAAAAATTCTGGTTGAATCATTGGATTATTTAAAGATTCTTCTTTTGGTAAAGGATTAGATAATAATTGCCAATCTTTATTATTAGGAAAATGACTCATAATCATTACTTCAGGAGGAGTAAATAAATAATTAGTATTATAAGAAGGATAAAAACCTGATTCATTAACATAACCACTATCCCAAGTCGGATCAATTAAGTACCTAGGAGTTACGCATTGACAAATTAACTTAAATATGAGTAGCTTTAAAGAGAGACAACGATCGCTAATTATTAGAGTCATTAAAATTGACGTAATAATAACAATAACTAATCTATAAATTAGGCTGATAATTTCAAATTTATTTGCTCTAAAATAAAATTCCGATTAACTTCAATAGACAATTCTCTTTGGAGTTGATACCAATTATCAATTAACTCATTAGCTCTCATTAATTCAAGTTTAATAAAAGCCCGTAAAGAACTAAAGAAATGGGTCAATATAGCTTCTGATTTTCTGACTATAAATTTATTGATACCACATAATTGTTTGAGCGCACGATGGTAACATTCAATAATCCAATGAGTTGTTTTCAACAAAGTAAATAGAGTTTTATCTGTTTCTCTTAAGTCTTTATTCTCTTTGTCAAATAAAATATAAAAACGAAGCATCCCGTTTTTGAAATGTTTCTTAAATACTTTAACTTCGCCAAACTCTTTTAAGTAAACAATTGTCCCATTTTCCTCTATTTCTAAGCTTTCAACGGATTGATATTGTCCTTTAACGATTGATACTTGTCGATTTTTAGCTATTCCTATCATGAAACCTAATTCTTGTTTTTTCAAAAATTTAAGGTTCTCTTTAGATGAATACCAACTATCACCAGTTACATAAATTGGCCTCAGTCCCCAAGCTAAAACTTCCGATAGCATCATCCGAAAATAATCATTTTTAGACAGATTATCTTCTTTATCATAAAGTCGATAATTTAGAGGGACTGAAATTCCATTAGGGTCAGTATATAATAAAGTAACTAAATTAATTCCTTTGATAGTTTTATGTTTATTTCCTGACCAGAAATAACCAATAAATTTACTTAATTTAGGATTACTATAAAGTTTTTCAATGACTGTATCATCAATACTTAAGGTTCCCCCACTCAGTTCAATGTGCTGTTTAAATTCATTGAATAAATCAACAGGTTTATAGCTTTCTCTTAATAAAAAACGGTTAACACTATCATGAGATAAATCCTCAAATATCTCGGATAAACGATTACAACCCGAATATTTGGATTCAGCAATTAAATAGTAAGTATAGAGTTCTAAATGACATTTAGCCGTTGATTTCTTCGTTATAGTTCGGATATCTACCTCCAGTTCTTATAATCCTCTCTATTTTATCAGTTTTTTGCTTTTTGTTAACAGCGATAGCTTTCTCTGTTTGGACTATGCACATTGTAAACCATCTGTCAATGCGTAACTCCTAGTACCAATAACCTTGTATTTTAGCTGCATTCCAAGCGTGTCCCTGTCCATAAAAATTGCTTATTTATGTTCGAGAATCACCAACAATAATAAGAATTTCTTCATTAATTGCTTTACTTAATGCCATTAATAAATTAGCATATCCTTGACAAACTGCTTGACGAGTTTTAAATACAGTTTGAGGATCTTGAGGTGGATATTCTCCTGAAAAATAAGCATCTGCATCATAAGAAATACGAGTCGCTACATAATCATGAAGTGCTTTAATTCTTTGAAAAGGATCAGATTCATGATCAGCGATATAATTAGCAACAGATTTAATGCTAACCTCTTCATTAGCGGGAATATTCATAACCAGAGGATGAGGTTTATTTCTATTTGATAACCATAGATTTTTGTCAGCTATGGTTATGGGTTTTTCAACTTTAGTAAAAACTGTACTATTATAAATTTCTGTTATCTGATAACTTTGATTACCTTGAGTATAATTTTGAGTATAATAAACGAGTGTTGCAATAGCTATGAGATAACCTAGCAAATGTTGTAAATTAACTCGTCTCCAATAACGTTTGATTCTATCTAGAAAATTAGGACGACGAGGAACAAAATAAGAATATTGACGACGCTTTTTTATTTTTTGTTGACGAATTGTATAAATAAGATAAGCAACTAAAAGAAGAGTAATAGCAATTAAAATACCGATAATTATATAAAATATAACCATTATTGATCAATGTCTCTAACTATTAAGCTATTGATAGTATTCCCAAACAATACTGAAAATTATAATGTTCAACTATCTTTACAAAAGAAACAGGGATTTTACTTAATTCACCACTTATAATCAAGATGTAATTTAAAAATTCAGCAATTGTACTGTTTTCTACTCAGTATATACTTAGGGATAATAAGTGTGATAAGCTGTTTAATAGTAGTTAATGTTACTTTTAACTTATTGTTCCTAACCATTTCTGTTATTTAATTTTATCCTCTATCTTTTATTATTGAGGAAATAGTCAATTGCAATTTCAACCTAGATCCTGTCATAATGAAAGGGAAGTAGAGAGTAAGCTAATTGTTCAATATTTGCTCCCAAAATTAGGGTATTCTTCTGATAACTGGTATCAAGAAGTAAGCTATGGAAATATTCGTTTAGATTTTTCAACCGTTGCTGTTAAAAAAATGAAAAATCTTTCTTCTTGTGTTGTCATTGAAGCGAAACATCCTAGAGAAAATTTAGATCATCATGTGCGTCGTTTGGGACATTATTTGATGAAAACTAAAAGTTTTTATGGAGTGTTAACCAATGGGAAAGAATTCCGTATTTATCAGCGATCGCAGGATAAATTAAAGTTTCTCTTTTGTTGTCAAGGAGAGAATATTGCTAACAATCTCAACAAAATCAATGCTTTGATTGGTAAAGAGAGTTTAACCAAGAGATTATCTACTTGTCAAGCTGTTTATGTCCCGAAAGTTTCTCAATCACCTATTAAGGAGTTACCTAAAAAATCTATGAAAGTTATTGCTGTTTACCACCATAAAGGTGGTGTCGGAAAAACCACCGTAGCTACTAATTTAGCTGCTGCTTTTAGTAACCAAGGAAAACGAGTTTTATTGATTGATATTGATGCTCAAGCAAACACAATTTTTGCTACTGGTTTAATTAAATTTCAGTTCGATGATGACGATGATTTGAAAGATAAAAATGTCTTTCATTTACTACACAACAAACAAATACAAGTTGCTGATGTTGTTAGAAAGTCTCAAGGATTTAACCAACCAGAAGTTGATGTGATTCCCTCTCATATTACATTAATTGAACGTCAACGTGATTTATTAAAGAAAGCTGCTAGTGCTTTCAGATTAGCTAATAAATTAAACTTAGTTGAAAACAATTATGATTTTGTGCTTATTGATACACCTCCATCTCTAGATTTATATGCACAAGCTGCATTAATTGCTGCTGATAGTTTAATTATCCCTTCTGACTTAAAGCCATTTTCTAATCAAGGTTTAAATAGTGTAAAAAATTTCATTGATGAGGTAATTAACTCTAGCAAAGAAGAATTAAATAAACCATTACTAAAAATCATGGGTGTTTTACCGTCTAAAATTTCTACTCATCATAAATATCTTCAGTATACATTTCCCAAACAAAGACGAGTTATTTCTGATAACTACAATTTTCCTATAATGGAAAACACAATTTCTGAAAGAATGTCTTTATCTCAATGTATTAACCAAAGTATAACAGTAGGAGATTTAGAAATTCCCGATCCTAAATCAATTTTTAATTACGCAAATAATGTTTCTTCTGCAAATACCTCTGCTGCTGAGTTTGAATCATTAGCTATTGAAATATTAGAAAAAATAGGAGCTTAATAATCATGGATTTTTTCTTAATTGATGTTGATACCATTAAGTGTTCTATACCTTATTCTAAAGTACAAGACTACGAGAGACAAATTGATCGGCTTGCTAATCTTATCTTAGATTCTGAAGGGATTATTAATCCTGTATTTGTTAAAAAAATTGGTTCTAATTCTTATGAATTAGTTTATGGAGAAATAGAATACTATGCTATGATGAAAGTCGGCAAAATAGATCCAGAAAAGGGAGAATCTATTGCGGCATTTATCATTAAGGAAGATCAACAAGAATTAATTAAACAACAGATTTATTTTTTGCGAAAATCTTTATCAAATGAAAAAAGTACAGAGGAAAGTCAATCATTAAATAGTGAGTTAGTCTCAACTGTAAATAGTAACTATAATAAGTCAAATTCAGTACAGAAAGACATTCATCAAATCCATGAACAATTAGAATCTCTCATAGAAATGAATACAGCAAAAGGATTGAAAAGGTTACTCAGAAAACAGCTAGAAAGTATTATTACTGAAGCTGAGACAAAGAGTAAACAAGAAGCAATACAATACCTTAAAAATTCCCAAGCTGAATTACTATATCAAAAAAATAAAATTGATGATCAAATACTAGAACTAAGTAAAGTCAATTTAATGGATACAACTTATGATCAATTATCTACACTGATGCAACAAGCAGGAAGTAATATCACTCAAATAAATGCTAGTTGGAAAGCTGTTGAATATTGGCGAAAATCTGATCAAGAATTAACTTGGGATAATTTGAAAAAATTCACAGTTAATAAGTCCAAAGAAAAGATAAAAGGGTTTGCCATTGGGACTTACCAAACTTTAAAAAAAGTTGCTTATTTGTAACTTTTAAACCCTTCAAGTTAATCATTGGATAATACTAGGGACATAATCTATTATGTCCCTAAATACCGCTATAATATTGAAAGAAAGAATATATAGTTAATTCAAATAATATCTTCTTAATAGGAAGACTAATTAAACCATGTCAACCAAAGAACAGCTACTAAAAGAAATTGAACAATCTCCTGACTATCTCATCGAAGAAGTCTTAAACTTCCTACTCTTTGTTAAACTTCGTTTAAAACAAAAAATAACTACTAATACTAATTTAGAAACCCATTCTATCCAAGAAAATTCTATTTTAGAAATGATAGATGAAATCACCCAAGATATTCCAGAAAGTGAACTGGAACAACTCCCAACTGATTTCTCTAAAAATTTAGATCATTACTTATACGGTTTACCAAAAGTTGAAGAATGAAGACAGTATTTGCAGATACTTTGCAGCCTATCGATAACTTGAAGATACTTTATAATAATAATTAACCTCAAACAATGCCAAATCCTCACCGTTTCCTATGCTGTCCCAAATAAAAACCCTTGCTGAAGAACTTGCACCCAGATTAATCGAAATACGTCGTCATTTCCACTCACATCCAGAATTAAGCGGACAAGAATACCAAACCGCAGCCTACGTTTCAGGGGTTCTCTCATCCTATGGTATTCACGTACAAGAAGCCGTAGGAAAAACAGGGGTTGTCGGCAACTTAGAAGGAAATGGTACAAAAAAAGGAATTTTAGCCATCCGCACCGATATGGACGCTCTACCCATCGAAGAAAGGACAAAACTAGAGTTTGCCTCATGTAAGTCTGGGGTAATGCACGCCTGTGGCCACGATGTCCATACCACCCTTGGCCTAGGAACTGCCATGATTTTAGCCCAGTTACGAGACCAATTACCCGGTAACATCCGCTTCCTATTCCAACCCGCCGAAGAAATCGCCCAAGGAGCAAGCTGGATGGTTCAAGATGGGGCGATGCGAGATGTGGATAGCATTTTTGGAGTTCATGTCTTTCCCTCCCTTACAGCCCGTTCTGTGGGCATTAGGTACGGAGCCTTAACCGCAGCAGCAGATGATATTGAAATCTTTATCCAAGGAGAGTCCGGCCACGGGGCCCGTCCCCACGAAGCGGTTGATGCTATCTGGATCGCATCCCAGGTTATTACCACCCTACAACAAGCTATCAGTCGCACCCAGAACCCTCTACGTCCCCTAGTTTTGACCATTGGCCAAATAACAGGAGGCCGCGCCCCCAATGTCATCGCCGATCAAGTAAGAATGGCCGGAACCGTGCGATCGCTCCATCCAGAAACCCATGCTAACTTACCAGAGTGGATAGAAGGCATTATTGCCAATGTCTGTAATGCTTACAACGCCAAGTATGAAATGAACTATCGTCGGGGAGTGCCTTCGGTCCAAAATGACATTAACCTGACACAAATAATAGAAAGTGCTTGTCGAGAAGCATGGGGCAATGATCTTGTCGAGATATTACCCGAACCCTCCCTAGGGGCCGAAGATTTTGCCTTATACCTAGAACACGCCCCCGGCACAATGTTTCGCTTAGGGGTAGGCCACGAGAAAAAAGATAACTATCCCTTGCATCATCCCTTATTTGAAGTAGATGAGTCAGCCATTGTTACCGGGGTTGTTACCTTAGCTTACTCCGCTTGTAAATATTGGGGAATACAGTAACGTGAGTTCGGAGTTCGGAGTTCGGAGTTCGGAGTTGTGATTTTTTTAAGGAGAGAATGGGGGTGCGATTCGTTCAGCTAGAAAGCCTGTACTAAATACAGGTGTGTAGCTAGTGCAGCTTGGCGAAAGTAATCCACCAGATTTTTACAGAAACTTTCGTGACTAGCCACGACAATGTGTTTCAATGAAACTAACGGAAGAATCTCGAAGTTGATGTCCATGATAAAAGCATTGCCAATTAACCTCTCCAACCTACAGAAAACAGTACTCCAACAAATAGTGGGAGGGACAACAAACCCCTATCGCCTTGTTAGACGAGCCAAGCTAATCTTAGCCGCAGCATCAGGAGAGAGCAATAGTTCGATTAGTCGAAGATTAGAATTAGACCGAGTACAAGTGCGTCAGTGGCGATCGCGATGGTTTGAGGAGAGAGAAAAACTGAGTGCCGCCGAAGAACAACAGGTAACGGAGAAAGCATTAATGGTCTTGATCAAAGGAATTTTAAGCGATCGCCCAAGACCTGGAACAACAAAATCCTTTACGGTCGAACAAGTAGTCCAGATTGTAGCGATCGCTTGTGAAGAATGTGAAAAATCAGACAGACCAGTGAGCCATTGGACACCTTCAGAGTTGGCGGATGAAGCCATAAAAAGAGGAATTGTCGAAAAGATTTCCCCCCGTAGTGTGGGGCGTTTTTTAAAAAGAAGCGACATTACAACCACATCTCGTTCGTTACTGGTTAAATGCCAAAATTGATGATCCCTTAAAATTTAAAAAGCAAGTCAAATATATCTGTGAACTTCATCAAGAAGCTAAAACTTTGTTAGAACAAGGAATTCATTTAATTAGTACAGATGAAATGACAGGGATTCAAGCTCTTGAGAGATTATTTCCGAACAAAAGAATCAAGCCTAAACAAGTAGAAAAAATCGAATTTGAATATGAAAGACACGGAACTTTAAGCTTGATTGCGAACTGGGATGTGGCAAGAGGAAAAGTTGTTAGTCCCTCTATTGGACCGACAAGAACAGAACAAGATTTTTCTGAACATATCCAGAGAACGATTAAGATTGATGAAAAAGCAGAATGGATTTTTATTGTAGATAAACTCAACACTCATAAATCGGAAAGCTTAGTCAAATTAGTAGCAGAAAGCTGTGGAATTACTATTGATTTGGGGAGAAAAGGAAAGGAGGGGATTTTGCAATCTATGGACAGCAGAGCAGATTTTTTATCAGATGAATCTCATCGAATTCGCTTTGTTTATATTCCCAAACATACATCGTGGCTTAATCAAATTGAGTGTTGGTTTTAGATCTTAGTCAGGCGTTTACTCAAAAGAATTACTGTCCGTTCAACTGAAGAACTATCCCAAAAAATTCTCAATTTTATTGATTACTTTAATCAACATTTTGCTAAGCCGTTCGTTTGGAAATTTAAGGGCTTTAAAGATCATAAGTGACTGGTGGATTATTTTTGCTAAGCTGCACTAGACAGTCTAGTGCCGAAAGAGCATGGTCAGCTATCTCTCGTTTCTACGACAACTGTAAAAAGAAAATACCTGGGAAAAAAGGCTATCCTAAGTTTAAGAAAAACTGTCGTTCAGTGGAATATAAAACTACGGGATGGAAGTTAGACTTAAATACTAGGAAAGCAATTACTTTTACAGACAAGAATAACATCGGTAGAGTCAAGCTGGTAGGTACTTACGATTTACACTTTTATCCTATTGAGTCCATAAAACGGGTCAGGTTAATTCGTCGTGCTGATGGTTACTATTGTCAGTTTATCTTATCAATTGATGTGAAAATAGATAGCTCACCAGCTAATAGTGTAATTGGCTTAGATGTAGGGTTAGAGTCTTTTTATACTGACCAGAATGGACAGAAAATTGATAAGCCTAGATTCCTAAGAAAAGGAGAGAAGAAACTTAAAAAACTGCAAAGAAGACTATCTAGAAAACAGAAAGGTTCTTCTAATAGAAGAAAAGCAAGGGCAAAATTGGCTAAAGCTCACCTTAAAATAAGTAGACAACGTAAAGACCTTGCTGTTAAGTTAGCAAGGTGCGTAATTTACTCCAACGATGTAATTGCCTACGAAGATTTAAGGATAAAGAACTTACTAAAAAATCATTGTCTAGCAAAATCAATTAATGATGCAGCGTGGTACCAGTTTAGAGAATGGATAGAATATTTGGGGAAAAAACACGGCAAAATAACTGTTGCTGTACCTCCTCACTACACTAGCCAAAAATGTTCTAATTGTGGGAAAATAGTTAAAAAATCTCTCTCAACAAGGACTCATATTTGTGCTTGTGGATGCCATTTAGATCGTGACGAAAATGCTGCACGCAACATCTTAAAAATTGGATTAAGTACCGCAGGGCATTCGGGAACTTGGCTACAAGATAGCCTAAACGCTTGGGGAGAAGATACCGCTACTTTTTGAGGAGAAATCCTGTCTAAGCAAGTAACTTCTAAGAACCAAGAATCCCCATCTATATTACGAAACAAGGTGGAGTAATTAGATGGGGAGTGTCAAAATAATTGTTCACTATTCACTGTTAACTGTTTTTAACCAATCTAATAAAATAGGATTAAAGCGATCCGGACATTCATCGTGAAGACAATGACCAGCATTATCTAATTCTTTTAAAGTTATCTGCTCGTTTAACTTAGAAAATACCGATGCTAAACTAACAGGAATCATTTTATCTTGACGACCCCAAACTAATAAAATGGAAATAGTTAACTTTGGTAAAATAACCTTGACAGAAGGGGAATAATGAGGTTTTTTTAGCCCCTCAAATAAGAGACAAAAGGTTCTCGCAGCCCCCCGTTCTTGGGGAGGAATAGTAATCATATCTAATAACTCATCATTAATAGCTGATTTATCATGGTAAGCAACCCCAACCCAAGGACGAATCACCCCAGGACGACGAATAATATTGAATAATGTTCTTAATAATAAAGGGGGGCTAAATAAGCCTTCAATAGTATTAACAATAGGTCGTAATCCCTTGGGAATTGCTTCCTGTCTCAAAGAAACGTCAGGTAAACTCAACATCACTAAACCGCTTACCATTTCAGGATATTTAAACGCGGCGGTTAAACATACCAAAGAACCAATGGAATTACCCACCAAAACAACAGGTTTTCCGATAAAAGATCGCCAAAAATAATAAATTTGCTCAGCCCATAAATAAGCAGTGTAATCCGTTGCCGCTTTATGCGATCGACCAAACCCTAATAAATCTAAAGCATAAACTCGATAGTATTGCCGTAGGGTGGGGATATTGTGTCGCCAATGCTCAACCCCAGCCCCAAAACCATGTATTAAGATTAAAGGGGGTTTTGTCTCGGCATCTTGCGGTATTTCTCCCGGTACAAAAGTGTAACGAATTGGCCAACCACGCCAAATCCATTGTCGTTGCCTTCCGATGCGCCTCTCCCAAGCTTGTTGCTGACTCACTTAATGATCCTGTTATAAATCTTTACACCTTTTTATTTTACGATCGCTCACAGAAGGATTAAACTAAGAAATAAATAGGGTAAGCATTATCCTTAAAGGTAAATTGCCCAAACCTAACAATACAGTCAATAAATACAATCAGAACTTAGTAGAAAATGATTACAATCAAATAGGCTATTATTTTGTCCTGGATTGACTACTAACGTTCATTAATCATACAGAGAGACATTAACAAACGCCTGTGATAGATAAAAGACGCATACAACGCGATCTCCCTAAAATCAACGAAAGAATCCGCTTCCCCGAAATTCGAGTTATCGATAGTGATGGTTCCCAACTGGGGATTATTACTCCCGACGAAGCCTTAAAGGTTGCCCAGGAACGAGAATTAGACTTGGTGTTGGTTAGTGAAACAGCTAAACCTCCTGTTTGCCGAATCATGGATTACGGTAAATATAAATTTGAACAGGAGAAAAAAGCTAGGGAAGCTAAGAAAAAACAACACACGGCTGATGTTAAGGAAGTGAAAATGCGCTATAAGATATCAGAGCATGATTATCAAGTGCGAGTCAATCAGGCTAAACGCTTTCTTAAATCAGGAGATAAAGTCAAAGCAACGATTACCTTTCGAGGGAGAGAAATACAACACTCTAACTTAGCTCAAGACTTACTCAGTCGCATGGCTACCGACTTAAAAGAATTAGCAGAAATTCAACAAGCACCCAAACGAGAAGGCCGTAACATGATGATGTTAATGAGTCCCAAAAAAGAATCTAAATAAATTAATCCCTAAATTATTCTTTCATCAGCAGACGTACTAAGGTACGTCTGTATTTATTTAAGGGTAAGACCCATGAAAAACCTACAAATTTTGACTTTTTTAGCAATAGGATTATTAATAGTAATGTTGCTCAATATTATGCCTATAGCTGCTAACAGTGAGAGCAACTATAGCACTTCTCATACTTGTGACGTACAGAGTTTTCTAGTGTTAGGAGTTAGGAGTTCGGAGTTCGGAGTTCGGAGTTAGGAGTTCGGAGTTCGGAGTTAGGAGTTCGGAGGCGCGATATTAGGTGTACATATTGAGTCCGAGAAACGCTATATACCTTAAGAGAAGCATTAAAAGAAAATCATAAGTTATGGCGATCGCAGACCATAAAAAATTATCAATATATCTATCAACAACAATGTTTTTGTCCACCTCCCAGTAATAATGCTCTCAAAGTTTCCGTTAAAAATGATAAACTTAGTCAAGTGGTTAATTTAAACAATAATCAAGTTATAACCGATTTAACATCTCCTAAAACCATTGAGGAACTGTTTAACATTATCGAAGATGCTATCAAATGTAATGCCGATGAAATGCAAATTAGTTATGATCCTACCCTTGGTTATCCCACTCGTGTCGCTATCGACTATGAAAAAATCCTAGTGGATGAGGAAATAACCTATACAGTTACAAACTTGAGCAAACTCGATTAAATTACCAAAAAAATATGATGAATAAACCCAGAGACGTACAAGTTTATCCCATTGCTTCTGATACCATGGCCATAAGATCACGGACATGGGATCGCTTAAAATTTGAAATCGAATATGGGCTAAAACGAGGAACTACAGCTAATTCTTATCTTATTCAAGGGGATAAAATTGCTTTAATAGATCCCCCAGGAGAGTCCTTTACTGAGATATTTTTAAAAGCCTTACAAGAAAGAATTGATCCGACAACAATTGATTATTTAATCTTGGGTCATATTAACCCCAACCGAGGGGAAACTATCAAAGCATTAATGAAAATTGCTCCCCAGATTACCATTGTTTGTTCTAATACTGGGGCATTACTATTACCTAATATTTTATTACCTGAATTTCCACCCCAGTTAAAAGTAGTTAAAGGAGAGGACATCTTAGACTTAGGGAAAGGGCATCAACTAGAATTTACTCCAACCCCGAACCCTCGTTATCCTGCACAAATGTGTACTTATGACCCCAAAACAGAAATTCTCTACACCGATAAATTATTTGGGTCTCATGTTTGTGGGGATCAAATTTTTGATGAAGGGTGGCAAGTTTATGCCGAGGATAGACGCTATTATTTTGATTGTGTCATCGCCCCTTATGCCAAACAAATAAATAACGCGCTGGAAAAATTAAGCCGTAAACCTGCTAAGATTTACGGAACCGGTCATGGTCCCTTGGTACGTTATGGGTTAAAAGAGTTGACGGTTTCCTATCAACAATGGTTAGAGGCACAAAAAGCCCAAACCTTAAGCGTTGCCCTTGTTTATGCCTCAGCTTACGGCAATACCGCCACCTTAGCCCAAGCGATCGCCCGTGGGATCACTAAAGCAGGGGTCAGGGTTGAGTCTATCAACGCAGAAGTTGCCGAAGCAGATGACATCAAAGAAGCTATTAATAACTGTTCCGGGTTTATTTTTGGTTCCCCTACTCTGGGAGGCCACGCCCCCACCCAGATCCAAACTGCGTTGGGGATCACCTTAGCCAACGCCGATAAAGGGAAACTGGCTGGCGTATTTGGGTCTTACGGCTGGAGTGGAGAAGCCATAGACCTCTTAGAAAACAAATTTCGGGATGGGGGGTATCAGTTCGGTTTCGACCCTATAAAGGTGAAATTTAAACCTACTCAGGCAACATTAAAAACCTGTGAAGAAGCAGGAACAGACTTTGCTCAGGCGGTGAAAAAGGCACAAAAACGCCGTCAACCGAGAAATTCCGTGAATCAGTCCCAGACAGATCGCTTACAACAGGCTTTAGGGCGTATTGTGGGGTCATTATCCATTGTTACCTGTCAAGAAGAAGAGTTAAGCGGGGCGATGTTGGCCTCTTGGATCTCTCAAGCGACGTTTAACCCTCCTGGGTTTACCGTAGCAGTGGCCAAGGAACGGGCGATCGAGTCTTTGTTACATCAAGGTAGTTACTTTGTTTTAAATATTCTCAAAGAAGGGGATCATCTGGGTTTGATGAAGCATTTTCTGAGGCCCTTTTCTCCTGGGCAAGATCGTTTTGACGGTTTGAAAACCCAGGTAGCTGATAATGGTTGTCCTATTTTAGAGGATGCTTTGGCTTATTTGGAGTGTAAAGTTGGCGATCGCATGGAATGTGGAGATCATTGGGTGATTTATGCGATCGTTACCAAAGGAGAAGTTTTACAGGATGGAGTAACCGCTATTCATCATCGCAAGTCAGGCAGTCATTATTAAACAAAGTGCGATTCGTTCTTAGGGAAATAGCCTCCAAAGGCTTATAAACTAAGGCTTCTAGCTCCCCAAGCTAGATGATAACTGTCCGATTGATGGAGGTGCAAGTCCTCCCACCGAAGGTTACGGTTGACTCAAAACCTGTCCACACCGAGTAGGCTCGGAATCCTACAGAGTGAAGCTGGAATCAAGACGCAATCAGACACCGACTGCTGGTGACACTGGCGTTACAGGAGTCCTCATGATGAAATAGAACCTAGAAAAGTGACTTAAACATAGGCAGGAAAGCAGAAAGAATAGTATCCCCCTGACCTCATCAGAGAATAAACCCATCAGCATTTTTTGTTGTGACTGATTTAACCAAGGGTTTCTGATAGTCAAAATGGTTCCATCTAAAGGGACAATCAATCATCGGACGGAACGAATAAAAACGATTCTAGAGTCCCAGGAAATAGTCGAGACCTGGGTAGGCTTGACGAGATGCGGAACTCTCTAGAGTCGGGTAGGACGAAGCGTAATTGCTTCGAGCCCAGATTCCGCACTTCAAAAAGTAGCATTAAATACTACAAGCCTGGGTTTAATAATTAAGTATAATTGCTTAAGCTCTTGAAGACAAAAAAGTGGGATAATTGCTTAAGTTGTTTCCTCTGTAAAAAAAGAGCGAAAAATGTCTTATTTAGAAGAAATACAAGTTAAAAATTTAGACCATTTAGGGATAGTAGCTGGTTTAATTGATGAAATAGGAATAGTCAAAATAATTAATAATAAATTAGGAATAGATGTTAGAGAAAAAATCTCAGCAGGTACAGTAGTTAAGTCTATTTTAATCAATGGACTAGGATTTGTTTCAAGACCTCTATATTTATTCAGTCAGTTTTTTCAAGATAAAGCCATTGAGAAATTGTTAGGAGAAAGAATTAAACCTGATTACCTTAATGATGATAAAATTGGGAGAGTAATGGATGAATTATATAAATATGGACTAAATGATATTTTTATTGAAGTAGTTTTAGAAGTAATTAAAAAAATTGAAATAGACCTTAAATACTCCCATTTAGATTCCACATCATTTCATTTAGATGGAGAATATAAAAGGGAAGAAGATAAAGAGAAACAGGAAGAAGAAAAAATTATTAAAGAAAGACCAATTTTTATTAAGAAAGGATATTCTCGGGATCATAGACCAGACTTAAAACAATGTGTCTTGGATTTAATAACAAGCCAAGATGGAGATATTCCATTATTTGTGAGAGTAGGAGATGGAAATGAATCTGATAAAGCTGTATTTGGAAAAGTTTTAGTAGAATTCAAAAAGCAAATAAAGTTTGATAGTATCATGGTTTGTGATAGTGCTTTATATGGTCAAGAAAATCTCCAACTAATCCAACATTTAAAATGGATAACGAGAGTTCCAATGACCATAAAAAAAGCAAAAGAATTAGTGCAAAATATAGAGGTGGAAGAAGTAAAAGATGAAGATAAAGAAAAAAGAAGTGACCTAAATTTAGAAAGTTATACCTGGAAAGAAGAAATTGTTACTTATGGTGGAATCAAGCAAACTTGGTTAATAGTCTTGAGTGAAAAAAGACAGAAAAGTGATTTGGAAAAACTAGAAAAACAACTTTCCCAAGAAGAGAAGAAATCCCAAAAATTTCTTAAAGAAATACAATCTGAAGAATTTGAACATCCTCAAGCTGCTCGATATAAATTAAAAGCTATTAATAAAAAATTGAGATTGTTGGAAATAAAAGAAGTTGAACTGACTGAAACTTACTCGAAAAAAAAGGAAAAGATTTATAAAATGATTAGTCTGATCATCAAAAAAGATGAAGAGATAAGTAGAAAGACTAAAGAAGCAGGAAAATTTATTTTAGCAACTAACTTAGTAGAGGAAAATAAATTAGAAGCTAGTGAAATTCTGATAACTTATAAAAACCAGCAATCTACGGAAAGAGGATTTCGATTTTTGAAAGATCCCTTATTTTTTACTGATAGTTTCTTCGTTGAAAAACCAGAAAGAATAGAAACAATGTTATTTTTAATGTCTTTGTGTTTGTTGATTTATAACTTGGGGCAAAGAGAATTAAGAAATTGTTTAAAAAGAGTCAAAAAAGGAATAAATAATCAAGTAGGGAAAGTAACATTGCGTCCGACTTTGAGGTGGATATTTCAATGTTTTCAAGGTATTCATTATGTGATTTTAAACGGAGTTGAACAAATTGTCAATTTAACAGAAGAAAGGCGTTTTATATTGAGTTTATTACCTGCATCTTGTCAAAGATATTATCTATAAATTGAATTGGATAAAGCAAAAATAATAAAAGAATAAGAGTCTAATGATATCAAATGAGAAGAGGAAACTCTCCTTCGTTTGTGCTGAGTCTTGCTAAGTTTTCAATGAGTATAAATCTTCTTAATTTGATTATTTTTCCTAAAAATTTAATGAAAAGAGAAATATTCTTGCCCAGGTATGATTTTCGGACTTTTTAAAACTATGTATTTTTTTATACTACATTTTGAAGTGCGGAATCTGGGTTCGAGGCAAATAGAAAACGATTAACCGAGGTGAACATGGTTAGACACAAAATCAAAGATTTTAGTGAACTTTGGAAGAGCATTCCCTGGAAGAAATTCCGCAAGAATCTCTTTCGTCTCCAAAGAAGATTGTTTAAAGCCATTCAAGCAGAAGACAAAAGACGAGCTAGGAACTTACAGAAACTTATTCTGAAGTCCTTTGCAGCTAGACTACTCGCAGTCCGACAAGTATCACAGCTAAACACTGGTAAGAAAACCGCAGGAATAGATGGAGTCAAATCCCTCAACTTCAAACAACGGTTCGCCTTGGCAGAAAGGTTGCTCACAGCAAACGAATGGAAACACTCCAAGCTAAGAGAAATCCCCATCCCCAAGAAAGATGGAACCACCCGAATGCTCAAGGTTCCAACTATGGCAGACAGAGCATGGCAATGCCTCGTTAAATACGCCCTAGAACCTGCACATGAAGCACTATTTCACGCCAGAAGCTACGGGTTTAGACCTGGACGCTCGGCACATGACGCTCAAAAGATTCTATTTAACAACCTAAACTCCAGATGTAACGGAGTAAACAAAAGAATACTTGAGTTAGACATAGAAAAGTGTTTTGACAGGATTAACCACATCTCAATTATGGAAAGGGTAATAGCCCCCCAGACAATTAAGAATGGGATATGGAGATGCCTAAAAGCAGGTGTCAACCCAGAATTTCCAGAACAAGGAACCCCCCAAGGGGGGGTGGTGAGTCCTCTACTAGCTAACATCGCTCTAGATGGTATAGAGAATCTTCATAACTCCATCCGTTATGCGGATGATATGGTTCTCATTTTAAAATCAAAAGACGATGAAAACGAGATACTTAAGGATATACAGGAATTTTTAGCAACCAGAGGACTGAAAGTAAGCGAAAGAAAGACCAAGCTTGTCAAAGCGACAGATGGATTTGATTTTCTAGGTTGGCACTTTAAAGTACAAACCAACGGGAAATTTAGTTGCGTCCCATCAGAGGACAATTACAAAGCATTCCGTCAGAAAGTTAAGGATATCGTCAACTGCTCGAATTATGGGGCTAGGATTAAAGCTACTAAGTTAGCCCCCCTAGTCAGAGGATGGCGAAACTACCATAGGTATTGTAAAATGGACGGCTCTCGCTTCTCCCTTTGGGGAACTGTACACAGAGCATTCAAAGTCTTCAACAAAGAAAAGAAACTGAACCGATATACGGCAACAGAACTTATCAAGAAGGCTTTTCCAGCAGTACCTTACAGTAAGAATCGTCACGTCAACGTCAAAAGTAACAAGTCTCCATACGATGGGGACACGGTTTACTGGAGTAAGCGTAACAGCAAACTCTACGACGGAGCAACCTCTAAATGTCTGAAAAGACAAGACCATTCATGTGGATATTGTGGACTGAAGTTTACAGATGATGAGAGGGTACACCTCCATCACATAGATGGAAACCACGATAACTGGAAACCAAAAAATTTAATGGCAGTCCACCATAGCTGTCACCAGCACATCCACATGGGCAAGACTGAAAAAGTCTAGTTTGTCGGGATTGGACTTTGGACAAAAAAAGTTCGTTAGCGTATATTTTACGCTAAACTAAAATCCCAAAATATCGGCTCTGTATCAGTCAATAAAATTGGCTGACAAATAGGGCTAATCTATAGATTCTGAGGAAAACTAAGGAGCTTTTAAGTTTTCAGTTGATTTTTTGCTCCCTTTCTTGATAACATCATGACGAGTTCGTGGGGCTTTTTTGTAACCTTTAATACGTCCGGAAGAAAAACCTCGACGTTTGGGAAATTTGGCGAAAGTCCCCAAGGTCGTAATTATTCTTGAAAAGTCTCTTTGAACTAGACTAGGGGTGATTTTGATGGATTTATTAGTCTTCAAATACTGTTCCCAATCACGGGGTAAAACCACAGCTAATTTTCTGGCAGCCCACAAATTTACATAAGAAAGAAGTGTTAGTTTAAACCAATTTTCTTCATGATGTACATCGGGAGTTAAATAAGATGTCATCAATAATCTTTGTTTACCAAATCGAAAAAGATGTTCCATGTCATAACGTTGTCGATAGGTGATTTCCAAGAAAAAGTTTCCCACCCATTCTCAGAATCTGTTTGTAGAACATCTCAAATAAGCGAAAAGGGAAAAATAAAAAGTTGTTCGCGGATACTTTCCGCGAACAAAAACCTCCCTATCTAAAAGAAAGAAATACGCTAACTTTTAAATTAGCTTTGACTATTTTTAAAAAGGAAATTCACTTAATTTTACACTCTTATTAACTTTTTAGACTAACTGGGTCTAATCAAAATATCCCATTTAGGTAAGTGAGGATTACGTTCTAAACGTTTCTCAATTTCCTTCATCTCTTTTTTCGTTAAAGAAATGCCTTTTTGATAAACTTTTTTACTTAACTTAACTATCGGATTTAAGCCTTTCCATGTCATAGTTTTTACCCAAGCTAACATCGTTTGAGCATTTCTCAGAAGTGTTCCTTTCCAATGCCTCTCTAAAATTCCCCAACATCTTTCTATGGGATTATATTTACTGTGATAAGGAGGAAAATATAGTAATTGAATAGATTTCTTAGTTTGGTCGGCAAACTCTACCATTCTCTTCAAAAATTGCCTTCTTATTCCACTATTTTCTGCTCCATTATCAACTTTAATTTGGATGTTCTCTAGTTGCTGCTTTTCAGTTATACTCAGACTTGTCCACCATTGCTCCAAGTTATCTACCATGAAATCACTCGTTTTATAAGAACTTCCAAAAGTTACATAAAGTTGCCCTGTATCTTCATCTACAATCCCACAAGGAACGTATTTTTCTTTAGTTCCCATATCATGATCTTGAGCTTGATTATAACCTCTGGTTTGTCCGCCACGTGAATATTCTCCTATTTCCACAGTTGCTTTACAATCCATACTTAAACGTTTCACAGAAGGGTCTTTTTTTCTATCTTTTTTCTCTATATTCTCGAAGATAGCGTCCGTCTCCGAGATTTTTTTTTAGGTTTAGCTTTTACCACTTTTCTTAATCGATAGCCCAAACGATTTAAAATATCTGCCATTGTCGAAGCAGCAGGAACCTCCTCTCCATTATATCCTAGATTTCTTAATTGTTTAATGGCTTCAGCCGCCGTTAATCTTGTATAGGCAATGGGGTTATTAAATGTGGGGTTTTGTTGTGCGTGAGCTTCGGCTATTTCTTTCAATGATTGGGCAACTATTGGGTATCTTTCCTCCCATTTTTTACATCCACTATTGACTGATTGTAATCCTAAAAACACTATCCCAGTTCGTTTTTCATGTAATCCAAGTTGAACATTTTTTCTCCCCCAACCAAACACGATTTCGGTTTGTCTGGCACTTCCTCCACAATACTTGAGACACATTTCAGCTTGAAATGAACGACGCTCTGCTCCCGTCATTTTTGAGGCTGCTAAACGTAAATCATCGACCATCGACGGGGTTAAGGGATTATTTGTCTGTTTTAGCTTCAATTTACTCTCTCTAATCTTTTTACCTCTTCATTTTAATCTATTTCTTCTGTTTTTTCAGACAAGCCAATTATGAAATTTTAAAGTTGTGTACCAAGATCCGCTAACTCTCTGTTCCTTTTATTTCTTGAAAGCCTTTAGTCCAAGCGATTACCCCCTATGGGAAAAGCTTTCTCGGAAATCACCATAACACTGATAACAATCAACTAAACTTAACTCATCGCGCCGAGAACCAATAACAATAAGCCACATAGGTTTCCAAATACTATTTCTTTCTTGATCTCTGACAACAATCTGGAGTAAAGTAAAGGGGTGATTGTTCATTTTATAGTTTTTAGTTCCTCTCATTAACATCTGTTTCCATCCCGAAATAGTCACTGTTAATTGACGACCTTTTTTCGTTGTAAAGGGAACATGATGAACTTCATCAGGTTCAGTCCAAGTTTGGTCATCTTTAAGGTCAAATTTATCCCCATACCAACGGGGATGTCCCGAAGTTTTGGCTTGATTTGGGTCCCGAATAAATTGACGATAAAAAACTCGGTCACTTCTAACTCTTGTAATAGTAACTAGGTCTTCATGCTTAACTTGTTCCCCAATAAAATCCTTTTGGCTGTAGTCACTATCAGCCACTAAGACAGATAATTTATCAGAAAATAAAGAACTTTGCCAGATTTTTTTTAGTTGTTGATTGCCTTGATTTACTCCTTTATGTTTAGAGGGGACTCGCTCTCCTGATAAGGGGACAGCCCAAGGGACTTTCTCTGTGTCTATTTGGTCAGGTAAAGCGCAGACAACGGAATAACAATGTCCAATATTAATGGGTTTATTTCCCTTAATTGGATTGGGGTAATGAATAAAGGTTTTATCCGCTAACGTTTCGGCAAACGGTCGTGGACAGGGAGTTGTGTCAATACCAAATAAGTTATAATGCTCACGGGGTGACAAGTAGGTTGAAAAGTAAGTCCAGAGCGGTTTTTCTCTGTTACCCGACCCTAAACAATTGTCGGCAACCAGAGAGCTTATTGAGAATGAACGATAATGATAGTCATTTGCAAATGGGGGGGGAAGACGTGGCATTTGCCACGTCTTCCCCCCCCAAACAGGGCAATCGCATTAAAATCTGAGATGCGTGATCCAGTAAAGATTTTAGAGTTTCAGTACAAATGAACGGCGATCGCGAAACCTCTTATGCAGTCAGCTTTTCAAAAATTAAATGCGATTGCCCTGCCCCCCCAAACTGTTTTGATGCGCGAGCGTCAACTCCTAAAAGAGAGAAAACAATCCGATTTTATGCTAATAATAATCAGATTGTCCTTAATCGTTTTATAACTTAAATCATGAGCTTTTTAGCAGTTTATGAATCTCATTTTACCAAACATTTAACACAAACACAGTTCGAGGCTTTTAGAATTTTACTGTGGTTGCTGACAGTACATAAACAGGTTGGAATAGAAAGGTTAGCAGCTTGTTTTCCTTTACCAATCCTTTATCAAAGTCGTCGTAAACATATCCAGAGATTCCTAGTTTTGTCAGCTTTAGCCATTCCCAGATTCTGGTTTCCTGTGATTAAAGCTATTATTTGTAAAGAATTTAAGACTGGCTCTCGTCTGATTATAACAATTGACCGAACCCAATGGAAAGATAAAAATGTTTTCATGGTTGCTGTTATCTGGAAAAAGCTGGCTTTACCCATCTATTGGACACTTTTAGGGAAAAGAGGAGCCAGCAGATTATCTGAACAACAGGCATTAATTCAACCTGTTCTTTGTCTTCTAAAAAACTATGAGTTAGTCATTCTTGGAGACCGAGAATTCCACAGTGTTAAATTAGCTTATTGGTTGAAACAAAAAAGTAAAAAACAAAAGTTATTCTTCGCTTTTCGTCAGAAACAAGGTACAAACCAGAAAAAAGATGATGAAGATTATCAAACTTTTTCGCAGTTAGGAATGAAACCTGGGATGAAGATGTTTTTAACTGGGGTTTCAGTCACTAAAAATAAAGGGTTTGGAAACTTTAATGTGGGAGCATATTGGAAAAGAAAATACAAGGGCAAACAGGAAAAGAGCCTTGGTTTATTCTTACCAACTTAGACAGTTTATCAGAGGTCTTGAAAGTCTATCGAGCCAGGGCAGGTATTGAAGCTATATTCAAGGATTGTAAGACAGGGGGTTATAATTTGGAGGGAAGTAAAGCCAATAATAAACGACTAAATTCCTTGATTTTATTAATAGCGATCTCTTACACTGCTACTTCTTTAAAAGGCAAAACATTTCGACAAACCAATCAAGGAAAATATATTGCTCGTCTAACTGAAAAATCAAGACGTGACCGAAGACATAGTAATTTTTGGATAGGACTTTATGGCTCTCTTTGGATTCACGCTTGGGAATTTTGCTCTGATTTTATTTCAATTATGATGAGCAATAATCCCCAGAAACTCAACAATTATAAAAAAGGGTTACAAGCCATATCCATAATAGATAAGACGGCTTAATTCCCCTATTTTATCTTAACATAAAATAACCAGTGGAAGATGATTTATTTTAGATGTAACTATCCAAAATAAACCAATTTTTATTATTTAATAAAAACTAATATTGCCCAAGGGGTTGATTTTGAGCATCAACCCTGTGGGGGGGAGGACGGTGTAACCCTCCTCCCCCCCACACACACGGCAAGAATGATTATCATTATTGTTTATTCTCAATAAGCCCTCTAGTTTTTGACAATTTATAGAGCGATCGCCACGGCTGAAACCCTCTTTCAATCAGGGTTTTAACGGGCTTGTCACCCCGTGAGGTTATAATGTTTTGAAGTGGGAGGAATTGTTCTCGATACCGCTGAAAATAAAGTCTCAATTCTCTGTTCATAATTAGGGTCAGTTTGAGTGGGTAAAAACTCTTGAATTCCTCTATATAAACTGTTATAATCTCTTCTAAATAAAGGATTGAGAGACAATTCAACGACTGAGTGAGCTTGTTGGTTACTGGAGAGGGCATCGAGTAATTCTATAATAGTTTCTTTTCTAGCTTTTAGTCCTTGGAAGAGGTTAGACCTCCACACCAGGAATTCCTCGACAGACGTAGCCGTTTCATTTTTGGTCATTTTTAAAATTTATTACCTTATAAATTAGCGGAATATATACGCTAACATCAAAAGAGGTTGTTTGTTGCTGAATCAATTTTTCCTATGGCCACTAATAATGAGAAAAAAACCAAATATAAATATTTAGGACGAGCCGGAAGTTCTGCTCATATTGATGCTGTAGAAAAACTCACTAGAAGAAATCTCATTGATGAATTAGAACGAGTCATTCAATCTCTAACTGAAAGCTACTTAGATATCTATATTGGAACCGAAACTGAATGAAGCTATTTAATATTTAAAATCCCCTAAAAAGATGGAAAGAGAGTTTTTAAAATCACCTTAATTCTCTATTTTAGCTCTGGAGATATGTTTAGCGTAAAATTTACGCTAACGATTGTTTTTTATCCAAAGTCCAATTCCTGATCCTCCCACTACGCTATCACTTCCTATTCCTGGGTCTAAAATATCATTTCCATCTCCCCCTTCTAGGGTGTCATTCCCATCTTGTCCATAAAGGGAGTCATTTCCGGCACCCCCAACTAAGCTATCATCGCCATCTTCTCCTCGAATGCGATCTCTGCTACTACCCCCAACTACGGTATCGTTTCCTTCTCCGCTATAAATATCTTGTTGATCAGCAGTTGTCCCCGAAAGGTTGAGATTATCGTTACCACTCCCCAGTCTTAACTCATCTACACTTTCAATCTCTCGGAAGGTTGTCCCATCATTAACCCCTCCTGTAATAGTGCCATCTACATTAGAGTCTGTGTAGATGATAGTAACATCGGCTGTTTCACTGCTACGGTCAAATACGAGGCGATCGCTTCCTGATCCTCCCACTACGCTATCACTTCCTATTCCTGGGTCTAAAATATCGTTTCCGTCTCCCCCTTCTAGGGTGTCATTCCCATCTTGTCCATAAAGGGAGTCATTTCCGGCACCCCCAACTAAGCTATCATCGCCATCTTCTCCTCGAATGCGATCTCTGCTACTACCCCCAACTACGGTATCGTTTCCTTCTCCGCTATAAATATCTTGTTGATCAGCAGTTGTCCCCGAAAAGTTGAGATTATCGTTACCACTCCCCAGTCTTAACTCATCTACACTTTCAATCTCTCGGAAGGTTGTTCCATCATTAACCCCTCCTGTAATAGTGCCATCTACATTAGAGTCTGTGTAGATGATAGTAACATCGGCTGTTTCACTGCTACGGTCAAATACGAGGTGATCGCTTCCTGATCCTCCCACTACGCTATCACTTCTTATTCCTGGGTCTAAAATATCATTTCCATCTCCCCCTTCTAGGGTGTCATTCCCTTCTAAACCACTAATGTTATCATTGCTACTGGTTCCGACTAAACTATCATCTCCATTCGTTCCTGTAATATTAGCCATTTCAACGGCTATATTAACCCCATTAACGGTAATATTTCCCTGATCATTCTCTGCTTGCAGTGCTGCTAACTCGGACGCAGAGATACTTTCCCCCCGTACCAACCGAGAAAATATATCCCCTTCATCCCCTGCACTGTCCATATTGCCATTCAACACCCCATCCACATGATGACCATATTCCTCTAATAATAAAGCTGTTAAGGGAGCGATCGCCCCTAACCTCCCTTGAGAAGGGTTTATCCCCCCTAACCCCCCTTGAGAAGGGTTTATCCCCCCTAACCCCCCTTGAGAAGGGGGGATAATTGCTGTAAATACTCATAAGATAGATATATGACCCCATTAAAACTACCATAAGCCCCAAAAGCTCCATTTAGCTCGTGTTGATAGCGTACTTCTATGGGAGGAAAACTACTAAAATCACCGTTTAACCAAGCTGTCTGTAACCCAGAAGGATCGCCACTATTACCAAAAGCGATCGCCATTTTCTGGGTAAATTCTGTATCATTAGCAAAGCTAGTCAAGTAGTTATAACTAGCTGTTATTCCTGACTGGAGCAGGTTGAAGAGGTTTAGATCAAGGGAAAGAGAGTTATTAGTGAGAGAGAGAGGGTATTGAGAGAGTGTCATGATATTGAAAATGATATATAGCTAAAAATGGAGGTGTAAAACCTATTAAGTGGTTAAAGAAATTTAAAGTCATCTCAAAAAAAAGGAATAGGGAACAAATAACGGGCAAAAACTAAGAGTTAGAGCCTTGTTAATACAAGTTGATAGAGTGCTGTTTATTTAACGTTCACGGGCGCACTAACCGCAAACGGATCTAAAATCTATTTAATTTTTTGGCTGCGCGTCACCGCTAAACCTAATATACCAGTCGCGTCACCTTTACAATTTCTAGAGCGATATTTCTCCCGACGATCTGAGGTAAGGGAAGCAAATCCCTTTAATATTTATTGCGATTTACCGCTATTGACCATTTTATAATAATAAGGTTGACGAAAAACGTCAAGTTGCTCCGCTCCAATTCGCGTATTCATAATTAACAGTTCAAACAGCAGAGAAATAAATCTTAGACTTAATAGGATCAGGGATCATGGTTTTATCCCCTTCTTGCCAGTCAGCCGGACAAACCTCTTCGGGATTATTTTGAACGTGCTGGATAGCTTTGAGGGTACGTAGAGTTTCGCTAACACTCCGCCCGAAAGAGAGATTATTGATAGTTGAGTGTTGAATAATCCCTTCTTTATCTATAATAAATAAACCCCGCAAGGCCACTCCAGACTCAGGATCGAGTACATTATAGGCATTACTAATGTCTTTTTTCAGGTCAGAGACTAAAGGATAGGCCACATCTCCCACACCCCCTTCGGTGCGAGGAGTTTGAATCCAGGCGAGATGGGAAAACTCGCTATCGACGGAAACTGCTAAAATTTCTGTGTTGATTTTAGAAAATTCTTCGTAGCGCTCACTAAAGGCGATGACTTCGGTGGGACAAACAAAAGTAAAATCCAGGGGATAGAAAAAGAGGATAACATACTTACCACGGTAGCTAGAAAGCTTTTTTGTCTGAAATTCTTGATCAATAACAACTGTTGCCGTAAAATCGGGTGCAAGTTGCCCAACTCGCAAGCATCCTTCCATAGTCATCGCCTAGTCTCCAAAAATTAAGTGACGGTGCAACCCGTCAGAATTAATACCCTGCTACAAATCTATCACAATTCCCAAGGGGTTGTAATCTCTCTAGGTTATCATATTATCATTTATCAAATTTGCTAGTAAGTCCCTACAATGTTTCGTCGTTTTATATTAACTGTTTTTCTGCTCATTTCTTGTCCATTTTCTAGCATTTTGCTGGCTCAAAGCGAGCCGATTATCGAGAAAACACCCTTAAAAGTAGGAGTAGTGGGTTATCCTCCCTTTTCTGATTACAATGAAGAAACTTTTAGAGGAATTAGTGTGGAATTATGGCAAGAAATTGCTGCTGATGCCAACCTTCGATATAGTTTAATCGCTCAACCAGGGATACAAGTAGGGATCGATGGGGTTGTGGCAGGAGAGTTGGATGTTTTAATCGGACCGATTAGTATTACCACAGAAAGATTCCAAAAAGTTGCTTTCACTCAACCCTATTTTAATGCCCAAATTGGTTTGTTAGTCTCGGCAGAAAAGGTCTCAGTTTGGAGTCGTATTCGTCCTATTTTTCGAGTGGCAGTTATTTCTTCTGTGGGTGGTTTATTTTTAATCCTTTTTGTTGTGGGAAATTTGATGTGGTTAGCAGAATCAAGGCGTAACCCAGAACAGTTTCCTAGACAATATATTCGAGGGGTTGGCAGTGGAATGTGGTTTGCTTTGGTTACTTTAACTACTGTTGGCTATGGCGATAAGGCTCCTATTACTAAAACTGGTAAAATAATTACCAGTTTATGGATGTTAACTACTCTGGTAGCTGCTTCCTCTTTAACTGCTGGTATTGCCACAGTTATGACCTTATTATTATCAGCAGAAGTCATCAAAGATTTTACTCAAGTAGAGGATATTAGAGATAAGCAAATTGCTGTTGTATCGGGAACAACAGGAGAAAAATGGGCGCAAATCTATCAATCTCGTGTATTACCTTCTCCTAATTTAGAGCAGGCTATAGAGCGTTTAAAGTCGGGACAAGCTGAAGGAGTTATGTTTGATGTTCCTGCGCTGAGATATTATCTCTATCAAAATCCTACAGCACCCTTGAAAATTGCTGATTTAGCTGTTAGTTTTGAAGATTATGGCTTTATCTTGCCCTTAGATAATAAATTAATTCGAGAATTGGATATAGAAATTGTCAAGCTGAAACAATCAGGAAGGTTAGAGGAAATTATTGAACGAGAAATAAAAGGAGATTTTGAAAATCAATAATCCCTATCCCCTCAATACTGCGTAGGTTTTGCTAAAAAAGTTTATGAAATAGGGAGTGTGGGAGGTGTGGGGAGTGTGGGGGGTGTACTTCGACTTCGCTCAGTAAGAGGGGAGAATTAAGCAATACATAATGTTTTCTCTTTCCAGCCTTCCCCCTCTTCCCCATCCCTGTCTCAACAGATAATTTTACTAACCGCTCATACTGCTCGGATAAGCTTGTGAAAAAATTAATATTCAACTCCTCTATATAGGCGTTTTTTACCAGAAGATTTATTAGTTTGTTGAACTTTCACTTGAGGAGATTTGTTTTCAATTTCTACACCTCTATATTTATGGACTGTTTTTGAGGGTTCTGAGGTAGGAGATTTACTAATGGGTTTTAGTTCCCTATCAACTAAAGTAAGGTTATTACTTTTTAGTAATCTTAAAATAGTACCCCAATTTTCTGGTGAGTGATCTTTTAACCATCTTTCGGCAATTTTTATGCCTTCTGATGGTTCCACATTAAAACGCATTAGTAAGATCGTTAAAATACTGTGTTGGTGAGTGTTGAGCATTTGAGTATTTTCCCAGATTATTTTGATGTCCATCTGTTTGTTAGTATTCCCACTTAGACAGCAAAAGTTACACTAGGATAAAACTTCTTTACTCTGCGATCGCCAATTTTAGGGCAATTACTTTAAACTCTTTGGCCTGGTTTAACTCCTGCCTTCTTTTAAAAAGCAATCGCCTCCTTAAATTGACCAGAAAATCAGGGGTTCAAGCCCCGCCCGTCTTGATGCAGTCGCTCCTTGATGGGAACCACCAAGACCGCGCTGCATCGCTTTACGGCGCACAGTCTAGGATTTTATGTTACAATTGTTTTACGCCAATCGTTCTAGCGTCAAATGATAGTTTTAGAGTTCAAGGTAAAAGGGAAAATAAAGCAATATCTAGCCATCAACGAGGCCATCAGAACATCTCAATTTGTTCGTAATAAGTGCTTGCGTTATTGGATTGATGGTCAAAAGGTTAGTCGTGCTGAACTCTATCGGTACAACACTAAGTTACGTTCTGAGTTTTCCTTTGTTAAAGACCTAAACTCTCATGCTTGCCAAGCTTCTGTTGAAAGATGCTGGTCATCAATTGCTAGATTTTTTGATAATTGTAAGAAACAAATTCCTGGTAAAAAAAGGATATCCACGTTTTAAGAAAAATGCTCGTTCGGTTGAGTATAAAACAAGTGGATGGAAACTTTTAGACCCGAAACATATTGAGTTTACTGATAAAAAAGGTATCGGAAAACTTAAGTTAATTGGAACTTGGGATTTGGCTTTTTATCCTGAAGATAAAATCAAACGGGTTAGATTAGTACGCAAAGCAGATGGTTATTACTGTCAATTTTGCATCTCTGTTGATGTCAAAGAAGAATTACCACCAACTCATCAAACCATTGGTTTAGATGTTGGTTTAAAGGAATTCTACACTGATTCAAAGGGTAAAAATGAACCCAACCCTAGATTTTATCGTCAAGGAGAAAAACGATTAAAGTTTCATCAAAGGCGTGTTTCTCGAAAAAAGAAAGGCTCAATCAACCGCAAAAAAGCCATTAATAAACTTGGTCGTAAACACCTCAAAATAAGTAGGCAACGTGAAGAACACACAAAGAGACTTGCCCGTTGCGTAATCCAATCTAACGATTTGGTCGCCTACGAAGATTTGAGAATTAAAAACTTAGTTAAAAACCATTGTTTAGCCAAGTCAATTAATGATGCTGGTTGGTATCAATTTAGGAAATGGTTAGAGTATTTTGGGGTAAAAATGGGGAGAATAACTGTTGCGGTTAATCCTGCCTATACTTCACAAAATTGCTCTAATTGCGGTGCTGTGGTTAAAAAATCCTTATCTACAAGGACTCATGTTTGTGCTTGTGGATGTCGATTAGATAGAGACGAAAACGCAGCAATAAACATTCTTAATCGAGCCTTGGGTACGACGGGTCACGTCGGAACCTGGATCTTAGATCCGAACGCTTCAGGAGACTTGTCCTCTACTTTTGTTGGAGCAATCCTGCATCAGCAAGACGGGTCGTTGATTGAAGAATCCCCGTACCTTTAGGTCGGGGAGTGTCAAATAATGAATTTACTCCTCAATCGTTAGGTTGTACGATTAATACGGAACAAGGGGCATGATGTAACACATAATTAATAATTACTAACACTACCTAAGAAAAATTCCTGGAGTCCAGAAATGCCCCTATGACCCATAACAATAACATCAGCGTGCCATTCTTTAGCTACTTTACAAATTCTGGAGCCAGGATTACCATAAATTTGTTGAATTTCTGTTGTAATATCGGTTTCTGTTGCTTTATTTTGATAAGATTCTAACATTTTGACCCCAGATGCTTCAAAAGCTTCCCATTGTTCTTTCCAGGTTTCTAGGGTTAAATCATTACCTGCTGCGGGATACATTTCTGTGAGATCGGAAGGAATGGGTAAGGGACTGTTATCTTCTTCTGTTGAGAGAATATGTAACAATAATAGGCGGGAATTTGTTTCTTGTTTGGCTAATGATAAACCGTTATTAAAGACGGTTTCTGCCATCTGGGACATATCTAAAGCGATTAAAATTTTTTGATACATAGTCTTCCTATGGGGTAATTAAGATTGTTCATTGCCACTCTACTAAAGAATAAGCACCTTGGTATGGCTCACGGTAAAATTCCTGCTCGGGATCGTTAATCTGGGGATCTCCTATAATACGATCATCGTCATGAATAGCTAACAATTTCCTTGAGGACAGAACTGTAATACCTTCGGTTTTATGAGCAAAGATCAGTGGCTCTCCGTTGCTTTTCCTCACTAGAGTCGGGGGTTTTTGCGCTTCTAAGTCATCGAGAGATAAAGTCCAGAGATAAGCTCCAATATCTACATCGGTGTCCCCTAGTTCGTAAGAAGTGGTTAGTAAAAGTTGTTGATGATATCTGTCCCAAGTGGAACTAGTGCAGCTTGGCGAAAGTAATCCACCAGATTTTTACAGAAACTTTCGTGACTAGCCACGACAATGTGTTTCAATGAAACTAACGGAAGAATCTCGAAGTTGATGTCCATGATAAAAGCATTGCCAATTAACCTCTCCAACCTACAGAAAACAGTACTCCAACAAATAGTGAGAGGGACAACAAACCCCTATCGCCTTGTTAGACGAGCCAAGCTAATCTTAGCCGCAGCATCAGGAGAGAGCAATAGTTCGATTAGTCGAAGATTAGAATTAGACCGAGTACAAGTGCGTCAGTGGCGATCGCGATGGTTTGAGGAGAGAGAAAAACTGAGTGCCGCCGAAGAACAACAGGTAACGGAGAAAGCATTAATGGTCTTGATCAAAGGAATTTTAAGCGATCGCCCAAGACCTGGAACAACAAAATCCTTTACGGTCGAACAAGTAGTCCAGATTGTAGCGATCGCTTGTGAAGAATGTGAAAAATCAGACAGACCAGTGAGCCATTGGACACCTTCAGAGTTGGCGGATGAAGCCATAAAAAGAGGAATTGTCGAAAAGATTTCCCCCCGTAGTGTGGGGCGTTTTTTAAAAAGAAGCGACATTACAACCACATCTCGTTCGTTACTGGTTAAATGCCAAAATTGATGATCCCTTAAAATTTAAAAAGCAAGTCAAATATATCTGTGAACTTCATCAAGAAGCTAAAACTTTGTTAGAACAAGGAATTCATTTAATTAGTACAGATGAAATGACAGGGATTCAAGCTCTTGAGAGATTATTTCCGAACAAAAGAATCAAGCCTAAACAAGTAGAAAAAATCGAATTTGAATATGAAAGACACGGAACTTTAAGCTTGATTGCGAACTGGGATGTGGCAAGAGGAAAAGTTGTTAGTCCCTCTATTGGACCGACAAGAACAGAACAAGATTTTTCTGAACATATCCAGAGAACGATTAAGATTGATGAAAAAGCAGAATGGATTTTTATTGTAGATCAACTCAACACTCATAAATCGGAAAGCTTAGTCAAATTAGTAGCAGAAAGCTGTGGAATTACTATTGATTTGGGGAGAAAGGGAAAGGAGGGGATTTTGCAATCTATGGACAGCAGAGCAGATTTTTTATCAGATGAATCTCATCGAATTCGCTTTGTTTATATTCCCAAACATACATCGTGGCTTAATCAAATTGAGTGTTGGTTTTCGATCTTAGTCCGGCGTTTACTCAAAAGAATTACTGTCCGTTCAACTGAAGAACTATCCCAAAAAATTCTCAATTTTATTGATTACTTTAATCAACATTTTGCTAAGCCGTTCGTTTGGAAATTTAAGGGCTTTAAAGATCATAAGTGACTGGTGGATTATTTTTGCTAAGCTGCACTAGTGCAGCTTGGCGAAAGTAATCCACCAGATTTTTACAGAAACTTTCGTGACTAGCCACGACAATGTGTTTCAATGAAACTAACGGACGAATCTCGAAGTTGATGTCCATGATAAAAGCATTGCCAATTAACCTCTCCAACCTACAGAAAACAGTACTCCAACAAATAGTGAGAGGGACAACAAACCCCTATCGCCTTGTTAGACGAGCCAAGCTAATCTTAGCCGCAGCATCAGGAGAGAGCAATAGTTCGATTAGTCGAAGATTAGAATTAGACCGAGTACAAGTGCGTCAGTGGCGATCGCGATGGTTTGAGGAGAGAGAAAAACTGAGTGCCGCCGAAGAACAACAGGTAACGGAGAAAGCATTAATGGTCTTTATCAAAGGAATTTTAAGCGATCGCCCAAGACCTGGAACAACAAAATCCTTTACGGTCGAACAAGTAGTCCAGATTGTAGAGATCGCTTGTGAAGAATGTGAAAAATCAGACAGACCAGTGAGCCATTGGACACCTTCAGAGTTGGCGGATGAAGCCATAAAAAGAGGAATTGTCGAAAAGATTTCCCCCCGTAGTGTGGGGCGTTTTTTAAAAAGAAGCGACATTACAACCACATCTCGTTCGTTACTGGTTAAATGCCAAAATTGATGATCCCTTAAAATTTAAAAAGCAAGTCAAATATATCTGTGAACTTCATCAAGAAGCTAAAACTTTGTTAGAACAAGGAATTCATTTAATTAGTACAGATGAAATGACAGGGATTCAAGCTCTTTAGAGATTATTTCCGAACAAAAGAATCAAGCCTAAACAAGTAGAAAAAATCGAATTTGAATATGAAAGACACGGAACTTTAAGCTTGATTGCGAACTGGGATGTGGCAAGAGGAAAAGTTGTTAGTCCCTCTATTGGACCGACAAGAACAGAACAAGATTTTTCTGAACATATCCAGAGAACGATTAAGATTGATGAAAAAGCAGAATGGATTTTTATTGTAGATAAACTCAACACTCATAAATCGGAAAGCTTAGTCAAATTAGTAGCAGAAAGCTGTGGAATTACTATTGATTTGGGGAGAAAGGGAAAGGAGGGGATTTTGCAATCTATGGACAGCAGAGCAGATTTTTTATCAGATGAATCTCATCGAATTCGCTTTGTTTATATTCCCAAACATACATCGTGGCTTAATCAAATTGAGTGTTGGTTTTCGATCTTAGTCAGGCGTTTACTCAAAAGAATTACTGTCCGTTCAACTGAAGAACTATCCCAAAAAATTCTCAATTTTATTGATTACTTTAATCAACATTTTGCTAAGCCGTTCGTTTGGAAATTTAAGGGCTTTAAAGATCATAAGTGACTGGTGGATTATTTTTGCTAAGCTGCACTAGATAAACCAACGGGACGATCAATTTGGGGATGAGTTTGGGGATCATATTCATAAATCCTTTTAAAGTTTCCTAAACAGTGATTATTTTTCCCTGTCAACTCAGTAGCAACTAATTGTAAGGTGTAGTCAAAATCCTCGTAGTTGCTGCCAAGTTCACGAATTCCAAACAATATTTTTCCTGTTGGTAGTATGGTTAATGCCTCTACTTTCCAATAAGGGGCCCCTGAAGGAAATTTTTTTGTGGTCAAAGCACGCAGAAAACGAGGACGAAGACTTAAAGAACTCCCAGGAAACCCAGTGGGTTCTATGACTTCTGCTTCCTCCTCTTTGCCCACTTCCCAGGTTAGAAGGGTATTATATGAATCCTTACTAGCATTCTCAAGAAATACTCGGTCAAAACCAGAGCTTAAAAAGATACGCTTCCTCTTCCCAGGTTCAAGGGCAAAGTCTTCTGCTTTACTGAGTTGTTGAATCTGGGGGACTTCTACGTATCCAGTGCGAGTGAGAATGTTGCCCTGGAGTTGAGCAGTCATGACAGAAGATGCACCGGGAATATCCTTATCAGAAGCTATATACAACTGATTCTCAGCTTGAATGACGGCAGAAGGTTCACAAAAAACAGGCTTACTTCCATCTTCTGCATAGCTCAGACTTTCCTCGAAGCAATCAAACACACCACGATAAGTAATTTTTGCCGTGGTAGGATTGCCTAGGGTCATACCCATAGGTGCGCTCAAAAGTAGCATAATTAATACTAACACTGAAAGCAATGCTTGATTTAACAGCTTATTCTGGGTCATATTCAGGTCTATTGAGAATTTTCTGCGATATAAGCTTAGGCCATAACCATACCACCATCTACATTGAAAACTTGTCCTGTGATGTAAGCGCCGGCTGGATCGGTGGCTAAAAATCTCACCATTCCTGCTACCTCTTCGACGGTTCCTAACCTTGCCAAAGGGATAAACTGTAGAAGATCGTCTGTTTTAACTTTCTCTGTCATATCGGTGACAATAAAGCCCGGAGCCACTGCATTAACGGTAACACCACGGGGAGCAACTTCTTTGGCCACTGCTTTGGTTAAACCAATAACTCCTGCTTTAGCTGCGCTATAGTTGGCTTGGCCAGGGTTCCCCATTTCCCCGACTACTGAGGAAATATTGATAATACGCCCACTTTTTTGTTTTAACATAGGTCTGGTGACGGCTTTGGTGCAGAGGAAAACCCCCGTGAGGTTGAGATCGATAACTGCTTGCCAGTCTTGGGGTTTCATGCGCATTAAGAGGTTGTCACGGGTGATACCTGCGTTGTTGACTAAAATATCGATGCGCCCAAACTTATCTAAAGTGGTTTTGAAGAGGTTGTCTACCTCTTCGCTTTTAGAGACATCTCCTTGAACTGCGATCGCTTCTCCTGAGCCTTCTGTAATCAGTTTAACCACTTCGTCGGCTGCATCACTGGAACTAGCGTAGTTGACAACTACTTTTAAACCCAGGGTTCCCAGAGCTAGGGCGATCGCTCTACCGATACCCCGTGATGCTCCGGTAATGACGGCAACTTGTTCATTTAGGGGTGGGGCGACAGTTGACATAATACTTCCTTTTTTCAATTGCTTGACAATTATATTATTTTTTTCGCACATAGGAAGGGATATGGGAGATAGATAGCTTTTCTATGATGCTATCTTTACCCACAAAAAATTCGTCGATGGCTTTAGTTTCTCCTGATACTGTGGCAAAATCATCAAAGACCAATAAACCCCCGCTAACCACCCGATCAAACAAATGATTGAGGATAGTAACTGAAGGTTGATAAACGTCAACATCAATGTGTAATAAAGAAATTTTCAACTCAGGATGATTCGCAACATAATCTGGAATTGTTTGAGTAATATCTCCTTGAATTAATTCATAGTTTTGAAATTTTTTATGAGCGAGAACTTCTTCTAGTTCATGAATGGAGATCCCCTGTCCTGCCGTTACTTCAAACTTTTCCACAAAACTTTGATCCTCTACATTTTCTTGTTGAGGAAACTTGCCAAAGGCATCAAAGCCAATAATTTTTCTGGAATAAGGACTTTCTAATACTTCTCTAAATGTACAAAAACGTATAAAAGAAGCACCTTTAAACACACCACCCGGATTTCTCACAAATTAATTTGAAAGCCCAATCCAGAGATGAAAAATGATAATTTTTAGGACTAATATAAATTTTGAATATAGATGAATAAAAAAATTGACTTTGATTATCCAAAAATTGAGTTTAAGAGGGAATAATTATATTAACTTTTGATTTTCTCCACGATAAATAAGACTAAATAAAAGTATCAGTCAGTCAACAACTTATGATAGATATCTTTTTTAAAAAACAACTTATTCTACTTATCCACTATTAGGAATAGTTTTAATTCTTTTGTTAGCAATAGATAAAATATCTTGATAAGGACAAGCACTAGCTATAGCGATAATAATTCTTCTACAACTAATCTTTATTCTGGCTCCCAACTTAAGAAGATTTAGACGTATTCTTCCCACAGTTGCTTTAGCCAATGAAGTTTTTTTAAAACAGTGTTGACGAAAAGCATTTATGAGAACATAAGCCCAGGAATGTATCCATAATCTTAGTTGATTACTTTGAAATGTTTGAGTTTAATTTCTATCAGCTAACAAGTCTAATTGTTGTTCTTTAATCCGATTTTCCATCTCGCCTCTCGGACAGTATTTTTTTGTATAAAGTTTTGAGGGTGGAATTTTTGAAGCGGGCAAAGATGTCACCACATGGCGCATTTTTAGTAATTGCTCACCGCAATAAAGAATCTGTCTTGACAACATAAAGGTAAAATCGGGGATTTTTATGTATAGTGGGGGTTATGACCACAAATGCTACCATTGATTCAAAGCTAGTTAGAGCTATCGCCGATGAACAGTTGGCGAACAATGTCTTCATGATTGAGTGGCTAGTCAAGGCACAACAACAGTTATCTCTTCAACAAAGACTGATTGACCAGCAACAACAACAAATCTCTACACAACAGCAAGAAATTGAAAAATTGAAAGAAGAGAGAGATAAGCTAAAAAACCGTAACTCAAAAAACAGTTCAGTCCCCCCATCATCAGACCCACTAAAAAAGCCTTCTGACAAAAAGAAACGCAAAAAAGGATTTAAACGCGGACCAAAATATGACCACCCAGGGAAGACCCGTAATGGTTTTGGTCAGCCCGATAAGATAGTCCCTTTAGAACTAGAAAACTGTCCTGTTTGTGGGGGTTCAGTGGAACGAGATGAAGTAGTTCCCGAAAAAGTCCAGCAAGTGGCTGAAGTAGTAGACCAACCCATAGAAATCAGGGAATATCGTCGCGGATTCTATAAATGTCCTAGTTGTGGATGGTCAGATTACAGTCCTGTTCCATTGGGAGTTAAAGAAGGATTCAGTTATGGGGCGCGATTAAGTAGCATCGTGGGCTGGCTTGGCTATGGGGGTAATCTTACATGGCGTAAACAGGAACATTTTATAGAGTATGTCTTTGGCATTCCCATTTCTCAAGGGAGCCTTGCCAAAATGCACAAATGGTTTCAAGAAAGTTTAGAACCCTTGACCCAACAGTGGTTAAAGTACATCCAGCAGCCAGGAATCCGATGTGTTGACGAAACCAGTTATTGCATCGATGGCATCAAGTATTGGGTTTGGGTAGCCACATCAAATGAGGTCTGTGTGTTGATGTTGGCTCCCACTAGAAGCTCCGCAGAAGTCGAGAAATTGTTAGGAGCAGATTTTAAGGGCATCCTCACCAGTGACTGCTATAGTGCCTACTTTAGACAAAGTGCGATGGCCAAACAGAAATGTCTGGCACATTTAGAACGAGAGTTAGAGTCCCTTAAAACCAGTCGTTTTCAAGCGAATCGAGAATTTGCTGCCGATGTACAGCAAGTTTTAGCAACCGCCCGTATCCATTATCGTCATTATCATGCTCGAAATTTAACCCTTGAAGACTTAGGCTCCAAAAGAACAGAAGTCGAGAACTCACTGCAAAAGATTTTTAAAGCAACTCCCAAAAAAGGATGGCCTTATGATGCACAAAGATTGATTAACCGTCTCAAACGTCATTGGGAAGAGTGGTTCACCTTTCTAACTTATCCTGAAGTCAAACCAGATAATAATGATGCTGAGAGAGCTTTACGTCCCATTGTCATTCACCGCAAAGTAAGTGGGGGAGCAAGAAGCGACTGGGGTGCAGAGTTAGTCACCCAAATGTTCAGTTTTTTAGAGACCATGAGATTACAGGGGCAAAATGCCATTGTCCAATTATGCGAATTATTTTCATTAGCTGGTCGGAGTCCCCCAGGATTAGAGATGTAAAAGGCTCCGGAGCCGATGGGGGATAGATTTTTCTTGATCCCCCTATCTCTCTGCACAAAAATACACAGGATTAGCGGATAATCTCCGCTAACAAAAAACTATCTTACTATTTTTTTTCTCATATTGTTGTTTTTATTTGAGGTTTTTAAAAGACTTGATTCTGGAAATGTTAGTCATTAAAATAGCCGTAATAAATTAGCTTAAATTTTACGCTAAATCACAGGGCTTATATTTTTGTTGACTCAACTGATGTTGTTTGTAGTGCTTTTCAATAAGACTTTTTTGTTGCGGTGAGCAGTTACTCACAACTTTACTAAGTTTTCTGACCTTACCATTAGTATTATGGGTCGCAAATAAGGTATAATATAGATAGTATAGCAATCAGGAATGATTCATGATAACTTGGAGATACCCCCTTATTAAGTGGGGTTGGGGGGATCAGAATTCACTTAATTCTCACAACTGATAACTGATTGCTATAAGTGTAATATGGGATAAAAGTCTCATGTTCGTTTGGGAAGGGGAGGAGTGGTAGGTAACTACCCTTTAAAACCTAATATTGTTGCTTTAATTAACTAGATTTATTCTTGGAAAATAATATTAATTCAACTTCTCATCTGTCAGTTCCTAACCTATCAATAAAATTAGAGGAACTACGGAATAGTTTACGTCCTGGACAACAACAATTAGCCAGTTGGACAGCGGGAAAAATGGCCATTTCTGCAGTGCCTGGTGCGGGGAAGTCTCACAGTCTAGCTGTAGCTGCTGCTATGATGATAGCACAGTATAGACTTCACCCTAGAAAGCAGCTAATTATTGTTACTTATACTCGCTCTGCTGCTGCTGGAATTAAGGCAAAAATTAAAGAACGTCTCAAGGAGCTAAAAATACCTCAAACTGGGTTTATGGTACAAACTTTACACGGTTTGGCCTTGAATATTGCTACTCGTAACCCTGACTTATCTCAACTCAATTTAGAAACATCAACGGTGATTATTCCTACCCCTAGTCATCGGGTGATTCGTAGTTCCGTAGAAAAGTGGATTAGTGGCAATCCTCGGCGTTATCAACTATTATTAGAAGGGGCAGAGTTTGATGGAGAAGAAACAGAAAGATTACGCCGTCAATCTGTATTGAGAACGGAAGTTTTACCAAAGCTGGCTCATACCATTATCAGAGAAGCTAAAAGTTCAGGATTAAACCCAGAAAAAGTCTGGGAATTAAGTGATTATTCCCAGGAACATTACCAAATATTAGCCATTGCAGCAGGGTTATACGAACAATATCAAATTGTCATGCGATCGCTAGATTTTATTGATTACGATGACATGATTTTAGGGGCATTAAATGTTATAGAAAATCCGAAAATTAGACAGGTGTGGCAACAACAAATTTTTGCGGTATTTGAAGATGAGGCACAAGATTCTAGTCCTTTACAAGAGAAACTTATTTCTGCTTTAGCAAGTAAAGAAAATGACTGTAATTTAATTAGAGTAGGTGATCCTAATCAGGCGATTAACTCTACATTTACCCCTGCTGATTCTGTTTATTTTAATTGGTTTTGTGAGACCTGCAAAAGTCAAGAAAAATTAGCAGAAATGACCCAAGCTGGACGCAGTAGTAAGATTATTATTGATGCAGCTAACTTTGTTTTAAAATGGGTCAATGGGCAATGGGAATATGAAAGTAAAAAACAGCGGAAAAAACATATTAATTCTGATATTTCAGAAGATAAAAAAGAGGTTATTCCTTTTCGCTTACAAAGCATAGAAACTGTTAGCAAAGATGATCCTCAACCTAATGCTAACCCCGAAGCAGTTGGGGAAGGATTAGAGCTTTATCGTCCCGATGATATTTATCATACGGTTGATTTAATTAAGGAAAGAATCATTGAATTATTAAACAAAAATTCTGACCATAATGCTGCTATTTTAGTCAGAGAAAATCGTCAAGGTCGTTTCTTAGCTGAAAACCTGAAAGAGTTACCTAAGAAACACAAAATTAGAGTTTATGAAGTGGGGGAATCAGAAAGATTTTCTCAGATTCCTAGCGAAATTTTAAACCTCTTACAATTCATAGATAGACCCCATTCTCCCGACTATTTAAAAAATGCCTTGGAAATATTACAAAATCGGGGTTTAATTCCTTCACAAGACCTTAATATTTTAGCTACTTATCCCGAGAATTTTCTTTATCCCAGTTCCCTAATTCCTGAACAGAAAAAACCAGTATTAGAAGCACGTCGTTATTGTTGTAATCTCCTCCAAGCAAAGTTAGAATTACCCGATTATCAACTGATTCCATTTTTAGGAATGACCTTAAAATATACTGGTGCAGAATTAGCAACAGTCCAGAAACTTTCTGAGAGAATTAGTCAAGAATTAGTTGGTAAATTTTCCTTAAAAAGTGTCTTAAATGTTCTCAGAGAGATTATTAATTCAGAACAGTTTGAAGGGATAGAAGAAGATAGCGAAGAACGTTATACAAGACAGAATCAAGTAACCATTATTACCATGCACAAATCCAAAGGTTTAGACTGGGATTATGTCTTTCTTCCTTTCCTCCATGAAGACGTTTTACCGGGTAATCCTTGGGTTCCCACTGCTGCAAAATTCTTAGGAGAATTCACTTTAGCAGAAGTATCTCGCGCGCAAATTCGTGCTGCGGTTCATCATCAATATATTAACCCAGAAAACACCTTAATTATTCCTAACCCAGACAACGCTTGGCAAGAAGCACAACAACTTAAAAAAGCAGAGGAATATCGCTTACTTTATGTAGCAATGACTCGTGCAAAGCGTCTTTTATGGATGTCTGCTGCGAAAGAAGGCCCCTTTCGTTGGAGTGTTTTTAAAGCAGATACAAGCATTAATTTACACAGTAAAGTTCCTTGTCCTATTTTTCCTATTTTAATGAAACAATTTCCTAATTCGGTTATTGAATATTTGTTTTGAACAAGATTTTTTGCGCAGTACCCATCTATAATCTTTGATTTAGATGGGGTTAGCAAAAAGCAGAACTTCTGTTATCATGATAGCAGAGGGCTATTTACAAGGTACGGTAAAGATTTGTATTCGGAGACACGACCTTTTGCCTGTAAGCAATTATCTATATCGATCAAATTGCTTTTACTGAGGGTAGGCCACGCAAAAGTCTTGCGGTTCGGTGCGGACACCACCTTTCTCGGTAACGCCTTCACTGGGTGTAAAAAGAATCCCCAACTATAATCTTCGATTTAGTTGGCGGAGTGTTCAATGTAGAATATGTTTATAGCAATCAGTAATGGTTCGTGAGATTATGGAGTTCCCCCCTTTAGTTCCCCCCTTACAAAGGGGGGAACTAAAGGGGGGATAAGAAAGTACAGTCAATTATATATTGAAAATGGTGGGTTACAGCGCAGATAAAAACTTATGATGTTTTCAGAAAATTGATGCTGCGCCTAACCCACCCTACGGGATGTGTTAGAATATGTTATATAATTAAAGGCTTTTGCATCATGTCTCAAGATTTAATTGCTAACCTTGCTAATGCTTTTGAACCGGTTCCTTTACCTGCTGGTAGTGATTTATATGTAGATTTGACTGAGTTTAGAGCAGATGCAAATATTTATAGAGATTTAGGGAAGAAAATTATACAATCTCCTCAAAATAAACATACTTATCAATTGTATGCTGGACATCGTGGGGGAGGAAAGTCAACGGAGTTATTAAGACTTAAAAAATATTTAGAAGATAATAATTGTTTTGTAGTCTATTTTGCAGCAGATCAAGAAGATATTGATCCAGAAGATGCTCAATATACAGATATTTTAATCGCTTGTACTCGTCATCTTCTCGAAGAATTAAAAGAAGCTAATTCTACACCTTTAAAAAATTGGTTAAAAGAACGTTGGCAAGATTTGATTGATTTATCCTTAACGAAAATTGAGATAGGAGAAACTACCCTAGAAACGGGAGATTTAATTAAATATTTTGGAAAGTTATCTGTTGCTATTCGGGGAATTCCTAGTGAAAGACAAAAAATTAGAGAAAAAATTAATCCCCATACCGCTACATTATTGGATGCTTTAAACGAATTTATTGACAATGAGAAAAAACCTTTACCTAAAGATCAAAAATTGGTGATGTTGGTGGATAATTTAGACCGTATTGTTCCTATCATGCGTGGTGAAGATAAAAATAATCATGATGAAATTTTCTTGGATCGTGCTGAACAACTAAAAAAAATAAAATGTCATATAGTCTATACTATTCCCATTTCTATGGTCTATTCTAATCGTGCTAATGATTTACGAGAGTCTTATGATGGGGATCTTATGGTATGACCTATGATTCGGGTTTATGATGTTGATAATAATCCTTATGATCCAGGAATTAAGAAAATTTAGGAAATTATTAGCAAAAGAATTGAAGAATTTGCCCCAGATAAAAACTTAGAAAGTGATATTTTTGAAAGCGAAGAATTGCTTGATAATTTATGTTTAATGACTGGGGGTCATGTACGGAATTTGATGTTATTGATGGATTCTGCTTTTAATTATATTGATAATTTACCTATTACAAAAAGAGCAGCGCAACGAGCAATAACTCAAGCGAGAGACGTTTATCGAAGAACAGTAGAACATGAACAATGGCCATTATTGGCAAAAGTTCATCAAACCCATCAAATTCAAAACGATCAAGAACATCGTAAACTATTATTTAATCGCTGTGTTTTACAATATAGTTATTATGATGATGATGAGGAGTTGATCAGTTGGTATGATGTGCATCCCCTCATTCTTAAAATCTCTGAGTTTGTTGAACAGTTAAACAGTTAGCAGTTATCAGTTGCCAGTTATCAGTTAAAAGTGAATATAAAACTATTGTTTGTAATATGACAAGTTCAGCTAAAAATAACAATTTAATGATTGATTCATCCTCTTCTGAACAGTGGGAAGATATACCAGTAACGGGGGAGGAATCTTATCAAGCGTTACGACGTTCTTTGAGTCGTAAAAAAGGCTTTAATTTGTTGTTTGTACGTTGTTCTCCCATACAAGGAAAACAAATTATTGAACAAATAAATAAGGATTTACCTCATAAAAAATCTGCTACCCTCAAATTGGATTCAGAAACGGATAATATTTACGAGCAAATTATTAATATTCCTGATTATCAACAGCTTAATATTCTCTTTGTCTGTGGGTTAGAAACGGCGTTATTACGGTACGAAGAAGCAGAAAGCGAAGGTTATCAACTACCTAGTGAAAGTCCTGTTTATGGGGGAACTTGGGCTGGTATTCCCAGAATTTTGGGTTATTTAAACCTCTCCCGTGAACGGTTTTATCAGCAATTTTCTTTTACTATTGTTTTTCTCTTACCAGAATTTGCTTTGCGTTACTTTATCAGACGCGCGCCAGATTTTTTTGATTGGCGATCGGGACTGTATGAATTTCCTACTGATAAAGATACCTTAGAAGAAGAAGTTTATCGTATTGCTTATCTGGATAGTGATCTAGAAAAATACAAACAGTTTACCCCACAAGAAAGGGAGGAAAAATTAGCAGAAATTAAAGCTTACTTAACTGATTCTCCTAACCTTGATCCCACCAAACAATCAGAACTTTGGTTTGAAAAAGGATTGATTCATACACAACAAGCAGAATATGAAGCTGCGATCGCCTCTTATGACAAAGCATTACAGTTGACACCAGATTATGATCTAGCTTGGAATAACCGAGGGATAGCTTTAGCTAACGTAGGAAGGTTCGACAAAGCGATCGCCTCCTACGACAAAGCATTACAGTTGACACCAGATAAAGATGAAGCTTGGTGTAACCGAGGGATAGCTTTATTTAACCGAGGAAGGTCTGATGAAGCGATCGCATCCTTCGACAAAGCATTACAGTTGAAACCAGATGATCATCAAGCTTGGAATAACCGAGGGTATGCTTTACGTCAGTTAGGAAGGTCTGATGAAGCGATCGCATCCTACGACAAAGCTTTACAGTTGAAACCAGATGATCATCAAGCTTGGAATAACCGAGGGTATGCTTTACGTCAGTTAGGAAGGTTCGATGAAGCGATCGCCTCCTACTACAAAGCTTTACAGTTGAAACCAGATTATTATGAAGCTTGGCATAACCGAGGGATAGCTTTACGTAAGTTAGGAAGGTTCGATGAAGCGATCGCCTCCTACGACAAAGCATTACAGTTGAAACCAGATTATCATCAAGCTTGGCATAACCGAGGGATAGCTTTACGTAAGTTAGGAAGGTTCGATGAAGCGATCGCCTCCTACGACAAAGCTTTACAGTTGAAACCAGATGATCATCAAGCTTGGTATAACCGAGGGATAGCTTTAGGTAACTTAGGAAGGTTGGATGAAGCGATCGCATCTTTTGACAAAGCATTACAGTTGAAACCAGATGAGGAAATATATATTAATAATCGTAATGAAGCATTAAAGGAAAAAGAAAATAGATGAAAAAATAAACATTGAGATAAAATAAATTATTAATCATATAACTCATTCACAACACAGCAATGATTGAATTACATCCTCAATTTTTAACAAACAATGGTCAAGAATTTGTACTGTTACCTTCTGAAGAATTTAGGACTATTCAAAAACTATTAGAAAATTTAGAAGAATTAGAAGCTTTGAGAAACATAAAAGAAAAAAATAGTCAAACTTCTTTCTTAGAATGCTTAAAAGAGATGCAGAAACCAGCATCAAATGATTGGGAAAAAGCCATTAGTACAATTGCACAACAAGAAAGAATCAATCAATTATTAGATTCATGGGATAATTTAGATGATGAAAATGAACAGAAAGAAATATTAGATATTATTCAATCTATAGAAGGTGTATCTATTTAGTAGTCATGACAACCATTATTATTCTTGATTCTACCCCAGTCGGTTTAATTACTAATCCTAAGGTGATTTCTGATAAAGGAGATCCCTTACCATCCCCCCTAACCCCCCTTTTTAAGGGGGGAATAATTGGAAAAGCAGGTATATTCAAGTGTGGAAATCACCTAAAGCAACTGCATCAGCAAAAGGCTATCAAGATAAGTTAATGTTGTAGGGGTCAACGGCCGTTGACCCCTACGGAAATGTGTAGCGATAGTGTTTGAAATTGGTATAAAGCAAGAAGTTTTTAATGAGTTAGGAGAATACCTCAAAATTATTATATTATTAGGATAACTCATATAAAACCTTTGCCTCTTGCATTACCCGATCCCGAAAATAAATACTTAATTCTGACGGTGTTCTTAAATCAACTTTATGCAAATTAATTATAACAGATAACTCTCTTTCCATTCTTGCTAAAGTAAAGAAACTAGGGGTTTTTCCTGTTTCAAACTCCACTAAAAAATCAACATCACTCTTATCTGTAAAATCTTCTCTCAACACGGAACCAAATAAAGATAATTTCTTAATATAATATTGTTTACAAAAAGCCGATAATGTGTGTCTAGAGATAGTGATTGGTAGATTTTTATTCATTATAATTTGTCTCCTAATATTTCAATAACTGGTTTTGAAACCTGCACAGAGGCAACTTGATAAACCTCTTGATTAAAAACATTCTGGACAATAAATAACAAAACAAAGCTAATAACAGCAGCAATAACAGGAGTTGTGATCCAACCGGAGGCAATACCCCCTAGAACTCCCCATTTAACCTGTCTAACCCCTTTTATCCCTTTTAAAAGAGCAATACCAATAACTGCACCCACCACCGCTTGAGAACTAGAAACAGGAATGAGAGGAATAGGAGGTAAACCCAAACTAACCACAAAATTTGACAATTCTTGTGACGAAAAAGTAAATAATACTAAAGAATTCGCCAAAACCACCACTAATGCACCCACAGGAGATAACGTCATCAAACTACCACCCACAGTCATCATCACCTGCTTAGAATAGGTAAACACCCCAACAGCAATGGCGATCGCCCCTAATAAAAATAATTGTTCTACTGCCGATATATCAAAAATTCCCGCAATTTTTAGGTTTTCAAAGGGAGAAGAAGGGACAAAAACTCCCATTACATTACCTATATTATTCGCTCCCAAAGTATAAGAACCAAAAGCACCCACAATAATTAAACCCCAACGAATATTATTATCCAAACTCAAAAGATGGGGTTTCGTATTGTCAATCAAAAGTACAACTAACTTATAGATAACCGCCGCAAATATAGCCGCCAAAATAGGACAAGCTATCCATGTCCCCATAATTTTGATTAAATCATTAATATTGGTGGGGGAATCACTAAACCAGTTCCAACCGACGATCGCCCCTACAACCGCTTGAGATGTGGATACAGGCAGTCCTAACTGAGTCATCCATAAAACCGTTATTGCAGCCGCTAAAGCAACGGTAAAGGAACCAGCTAAAGCATTGACTGCCCCCAGTTTTCCCAGTCCTCCGGCTGCCCCGGCCCCTGCGGTTACTGAACCAATAATAATAAAAACACTACAGATAACCGCAGCAGTAGAAAAACGAATCATGCGACTCCCCACAGCAGTTCCAAAGACATTGGAAGCATCATTTGCACCGAGGGACCATCCCAAAAATAAGCCACTAGAGAGAAAAATAAAAGTGCTAATTAGGTCCATTTTCTTTAATTTAACTAATCTGACAAGTTAAGCTATCATAACTATAAAGTGCGTTGAATTGCATAGATATCTAACTCATCTGCCACATTTTCAGCGAGATCGGCAATAGCATCGATGGCGTTCACAATATCTCTTAAGTTGATTTTTTCGGAGAATTTATAATCAGTAGCAAAAATTTTCTTCTTCAAACTAATAGCAATTTTATCAGCCTCAGATTCATAAACTCTGACTTGATAAGTATGATCTTTTACAGACTTAGGATCACGGAAAAAATTACGGGCAGCAATGACTACTGTTTCTATACTTTTAACAACAAATTGTACTAAATCTAAAAACTCTTTTTTCCCGATTTCATTCCCTGTATCATCTGTTTTTGATTCTATTTCTTGGCTTTGATCCCGTTCAATTATTAAGTCTTGAAAATTTTTCCCCATCTGATCCAGAAGAGAAAATAAATCAGTCAATAATCTCAGAACATCAGCCCGAAAATCAGGGATTAACATTTCACTATAAAGAACATTAACAATGGAACGTTGTAACTCCCGACATCTTTGTTTTAGTTCAATAATTTGTGAGAGTTTTTCCTCGCAAGTTTTACAGGTATTTCTTGTTTCAAGAAAAGCACTAATTCCCCTTTCAAAATAAATTGCACCTTCTGCTACTTTATCGAGAAATTCGTCAATTTGTCCTTCTAATAATTTTGTCTTACCAAATAAAGCCGGTGTTTCTTTAGACATAAGTTAAATTAATTTCAATCAATAAGTATAGTTTATCGTCTCTCATTTTCAAGCTTTTGGCAAGTTATTCATTTAAGTTAACTTTAAATAACTCATTATTTTAACCCAAAGTCAGAGCGTAATCTTTCTTGTAACCGTTCAAAAACTAACTCTCCATCTGTTACATTTCCTTGTTTAACATCTTCTAATCCTAATGCTATTTTTTCCCTTAATTCTTCTAACCGTTTCTGATCATTTTCCTGATTAATAATTTCAAGAATTGTCAATGCTTCTTTGATTACCTGTTCAACATCCTGATAGTTACCTCTAGCTATTTGTGATTGAATAAACTTTTCTTGTTCGGGACTTAATGTAATATTCATCAGTTATAAACCTCCTGATTATAAATTTAATAATTGTAGGGACTTAATGACCAATAACTGATCAGTGATCACTGGTAACTGATCACTGATAACATTAAGCCCCTACTGAGTTATGATTAAACAAAATTAGTCGGATCTTGATCCCGTCGATGTTTAATAGGAATGGGTATTCCTTGGCGATCGCCGACTAAACTAGCAGTAGTTTCTAATGCGTCCCGTAACCGTTTTCCTGCATAGATGGACATATCTCGTGGTACATTAATTCTATCCCGTAAATATCGTAAGGCAACATCAGATCCATTGGGAGGTTGACAGGTTTCCTCTGTCATCATGGTAGTTAATGCACAACGTAACGCTTCATCGAACACTTTATCTTTTGCAGGGTTAACCCGAATAATATTCTCACGGTGTTTAATCACCCGTTGCAAAGCTTCTTGACGGGAGTTTTCGGGTTCAGCATACATCACATCAGGTAAACCAAACCAAGAACCATTATCTACCCTATCTTGGTTAATTTTTGCTTGTTCTTCGCTATTGCTGTAACATCCACCCATTTGTGGGGGTAAGTCGTGAACATGGGTATGAAAGTCGCTTTGAGTTCCCCGATAAGTGGGACGGGTTTCCATCGCATCAAACCACTGACCAAAACGTTCATTTTCCTCTCGCAAAGAATAACCCTTATAGTAGTATAAACTAGCGTTCATGCGCTCAACATAGGGCGTAAAAATCACATCTACTATGCTAAACTCTTCGAGAAAATAGGGACTTGGGGTATCAGCTAAAGCTTTTTCTACCATAGCCACAACTTTAACAAACTGTTCACGGTTTTGTAGTTCCTGTTTTTGTGACCAAGTGGGGTAACACAACCAACCACACCAGGCCCGAAATAGTAACCTTTCTAACTGTCTTAAAGGAATAACCTTTGCATCTTTCATGCTATGGGTTAAGGGGCCAAACGCTGTTTCTAGGGACTGCAAAATATCATCACTTTCGGTAATAATGCGTCCATCTAATTCTAGAGCAGGAAGCATTCCTGATGGTACAATTTTTTTATACCAGCGTTCTTTTGTTCCGTAGCAAAACATGGTAACTTTTTCGATACGGTAGGGAATTTGTTTTTCTTCTAACCATAACCAAACTTTTTGACAGTAGGGACACCACGCATGGTTATCACGGTAAAGGGTGACTCTGATATCACTTTCTTGATGACCAAAAAGCCGTAAAATAGCTTGGGAGTTAGTTGGTCCATTAATATTATCTTTTGTCCAGTTGGTTAGGTTTTCTAGTTCTGTCCAGCTTAAAGGCGATGTGGTCATTTTATAAAGTAATTATTTGTGAATTTAGAATTAATTTTTATAATCATTATACATTATCCACTATCCATTATTAAACTATAGTTGTCCCAAATTTTTCAAAATTTGCAGCACTTGGGATAATTCATGTTTTCTGGGTAATAAAGAAAACTCTCTGGAAAGGTCGTATTGGTATTTTTCCTGTTTATTTAATTTGAGAAAAAGAAAACTATCCCCATTAGTTACCATACCGTATATTGTTTGTTGTGATTGAGAATTAGCCATCATATAAGCTAAAATTTGGGGTAGAGCAGCAGCCACAGGAATACTGTTACGTTTTGATTCTATTACTAATACCCATAAAGAATTTTTGACAACTAAAACATCGATTAATCCTCTAATAATTGTTTTATCTGCATCTTCAATAATTAATTCTACTGATTCAGGGGACTTTATTTTAAAAGGCGGATCTAAAAAACCGGCTACTTCTAAAAGAGGGAAAACTACCAGTAAATTAACTGTTCCTTCTAGTAAAAGAGATGATGAACGATGATAATTGTAACGTTTTTTTATCCGAGTTATCGCGGTTTTTTCAGATTCTGTTACTTCTGGTAATTCTTGATTCCATTCTAAGAAAAAGTTGTCTTCTTCTGTTTGACTTAAATTTAACTTAGTTTGTAAGTCATTTAAGTTTTTAATTGCTTCTATAACACCAATTATCAACACCATAGATAGCCACTATTCTCAATAGAATATAAAAATTAAATTTGTGATATTCTTAAACCTCTACAAACCAATAAAATACTATAAGTCATTTGATAGTTGCTTGAAGCTTTTGTATCAATTGTTTTGCTGTTTGCATTTTATTCAATTCATCCTTATCAAGCAATTCAGATAATTCGTTATTTGTGTTACTTACTAAAACAATAGGATAGTCCCTAACTTGTTGATACTTTTCTTCAAATTCATCTTTGTGTAAAAATTCTAACTCATCCTTTGATGATTCACGAAATGCTTTCCATTCCTTATTTTCTGTCAAGACACCATAAGTAATGGCACAAAGATTACATTCATAAGTGTCTGGACTAATAATCTTATGTCCTATATCTAAGACAGTATTCATTAGACCACTATTAGCGTTGTAAACGAAAACAATCTTCATTCTACTCACCCGATAAGTTTTTTTTGACTTTATACTTGACACATAGTCACATTTTATCAAAAATGGGATACTTAGCATTAGAATCAGACAAAATAGACCTGAAATGGCGTAAAGTGGTTATAAATCATACTCAGACACGGGTATAGCACAATACTAAATTTAGGTCTAATTGCATTATGACAATTCGTACCGTAACCACAACCCCCTTTGAAGGACAAAAACCAGGAACCTCTGGACTCCGTAAAGCTGTCTCAGTCTTCCAAGAGCAGAATTATCTGGAGAACTTTATTCAGTCGATCTTAGACAGTCTCGATGGTTGCGAAGGTCAAACCTTGGTTGTTGGAGGTGATGGCCGTTACTATAACCGTCAAGCCATTCAAATTATCCTCAAAATGGCAGCAGCGAACAACATCGGACGTATTTTAGTTGGTACAAACGGTATTTTCTCAACTCCGGCTGCATCGGCGGTTATTCGCAAAAATAACGCCTTTGGTGGCATTATTTTATCTGCGAGTCATAACCCTGGTGGTCCCAAGGGAGACTTCGGGGTAAAATACAACGTTGGTAACGGTGGTCCGGCCCCCGAAAAAGTTACCAATGCTATTTTTGAGCGCACCAAAACCATCGACGAATATAAAATTTTAGAAGCAGGGGACATTAACTTAGATCGCCCTGGTTCCTTTAAACTAGGGACAATGGATGTAGAAGTTATGGACTCTGTAAACCCCTATGTGGAGTTAATGCAGGAATTATTCGACTTCGATAAAATTAAGTCGATGGTGAGTTCCGATAACTTCAAAATGTGTATGGACTCCCTCCACGCTGTAACAGGTCCCTATGCTCGGGCTTTGTTTGAGCAGTTTTTAGGGGCGAAAGAGGGAACCGTACAAAATGGTATCCCCTTAGAAGACTTTGGCGGCGGACATCCCGATCCTAACTTAGTTTATGCCCACGATCTCGTAGAAATTATGTTTGGGGATAACGCCCCCGACTTTGGAGCCGCTTCCGATGGAGACGGCGATCGCAATATGGTTTTAGGCAAGAACTTTTTTGTCACCCCTAGCGATAGTTTAGCGGTGTTAACCGCCAACGCTACCCTAGTACCAGGGTATAAAGACGGTATTGCTGGAGTTGCTAGATCAATGCCCACCAGTGCCGCAGCCGATCGAGTTGCTGCTAAACTAGGCATAGATTGTTACGAAACCCCCACCGGCTGGAAATTCTTTGGTAACTTATTGGATGCAGGAAAAGCCACCCTTTGCGGTGAGGAAAGTTTCGGCACAGGTTCCAACCATATTCGCGAAAAAGACGGTTTATGGGCAGTGCTTTTCTGGTTAAACATTTTAGCCGTTAAAGGGGAGTCTGTAGAAAAAATTGTCCGTGATCACTGGCAGGTATACGGCCGTAACTTCTATTCCCGTCATGACTACGAAGAAGTGGAGTCAGGGCCTGCAAATGAGTTAATGGAGCGTCTGCGATCGCAGGTTGGAGAAATGAAGGGCAAAACCTATGGTAACTATGAAGTTGACTATGCAGATGACTTTGCTTATACTGATCCCGTAGATGGTAGCGTTAGCCAAAAACAAGGAATTCGTATTGGCTTTACCGATGGTTCTCGGATCGTTTTCCGCCTCTCAGGAACGGGAACCAAAGGGGCAACTTTACGGGTCTACATCGAAAGTTATGAACCCGATGCCAATAAACATGGTGTAGAGACCCAAGAAGCCCTATCACCACTCATTCAATTAGCAGAAGAAATCGCCCAAATTAAGCAATTTACCGGACGGGATAAACCCACGGTTATTACCTAAATTTGTTGATCTTATTCATAGGGGGTATACTATGATTATGCCCCAAACTTATTTATTATAAACGAAATTACTCTTCTATAGATTTTCAAGAAAAAACATAAATCAATCATTCCTGATAAAAAAGTTCTCTCCTTACTGATATTTTATGAAAAAGTCGCTATGATAAAAAGTAGCAAGATTAATGAAATCTTAGCGACTTTCCTTATAGTTTACTCAAGACCACCCTTTTGCAATTTTAAGTTGATACTACTATGATTGACTCATCTGTCAATACAATTGAAGAATTCGATCTCTCCCGTGAAGAGAGAGTCATTGAAATTCAAAACCTCATTGAAACCCTACGGGTTGCTGAGGAGATCGCTAGTAAAGGTTACTTAATTACTAGCTCAGAATTAGCTGATTTAATGGACATCAATGCCAGTGCAGTCACCAGTCGTGGTGATCATTGGTCTTGGCGTAACTGGGTTGTTTCGAGGGTTCGCCGAGAAGGAAACCAAATTCTTTGGCAACTGGAAAAAATCGATTAAATCAGACATTCAAGCTGAATTGTGACCAATTAGGTGAGAGTATGTTTTTAAGTTTAGTCTTAGACATATTCTCACCTTTTGATTGGACTTTGGATAAAAAACAATTGTTAGCGTAAATTTTACGCTAAACATATCTCCAGAGCTAAAATAGAGAATTAAGGTGATTTTAAAAACTCTCTTTCCATCTTTTTAGGGGATTTTAAATATTAAATAGCTTCATTCAGTTTCGGTTCCAATATAGATATCTAAGTAGCTTTCAGTTAGAGATTGAATGACTCGTTCTAATTCATCAATGAGATTTCTTCTAGTGAGTTTTTCTACAGCATCAATATGAGCAGAACTTCCGGCTCGTCCTAAATATTTATATTTGGTTTTTTTCTCATTATTAGTGGCCATAGGAAAAATTGATTCAGCAGCCTGTAGTTTATAATACCAGTAGATTGTTCCCTTTCGATTAACCTGATAACGAATAATATGACAATTAGCTGGTGCTACTTCCCCTTCCCGTTCAATTTTCTTTATTTTCTGTTTAAGAGAGCGAATTAGACTCTTAATTTGTTTGGCTCTCAGGTGGACATCTTGACTGGTCTTAAGTTCGGAATGTGATGACATTAGCCTTAACTATAACAAACAACCTCTTTTGATGTTAGCGTGTATATTCCGCTAATTTATAAGGTAATAAATTTTAAAAATGACCAAAAATGAAACGGCTACGTCTGTCGAGGAATTCCTGGTGTGGAGGTCTAACCTCTTCCAAGGACTAAAAGCTAGAAAAGAAACTATTATAGAATTACTCGAGGCTCTCTCCAGTAACCAACAAGCTCACTCAGTCGTTGAATTGTCTCTCAATCCTTTATTTAGAAGAGATTATAACAGTTTATATAGAGGAATTCAAGAGTTTTTACCCACTCAAACTGACCCTAATTATGAACAGAGAATTGAGACTTTATTTTCAGCGGTATCGAGAACAATTCCTCCCACTTCAAAACATTATAACTTATTTGGTATTGACACAACTCCCTGTCCACGACCGTTTGCCGAAACGTTAGCGGATAAAACCTTTATTCATTACCCCAATCCAATTAAGGGAAATAAACCCATTAATATTGGACATTGTTATTCCGTTGTCTGCGCTTTACCTGACCAAATAGACACAGAAAAAGTCCCTTGGGCTGTCCCCTTATCAGGAGAGCGAGTTCCCTCTAAACATAAAGGAGTAAATCAAGGCAATCAACAACTAAAAAAAATCTGGCAAAGTTCTTTATTTTCTGATAAATTATCTGTCTTAGTGGCTGATAGTGACTACAGCCAAAAGGATTTTATTGGGGAACAAGTTAAGCATGAAGACGTAGTTAATATTACAAGAGTTAGAAGTGACCGAGTTTTTTATCGTCAATTTATTCGGGACCCAAATCAAGCCAAAACTTCGGGACATCCCCGTTGGTATGGGGATAAATTTGACCTTAAAGATGACCAAACTTGGACTGAAACTGATGAAGTTCATCATGTTCCCTTTACAACGAAAAAAGGTCGTCAATTAACAGTGACTATTTCGGGATGGAAACAGATGTTAATGAGAGGAACTAAAAACTATAAAATGAACAATCACCCCTTTACTTTACTCCAGATTGTTGTCAGAGATCAAGAAAGAAATAGTATTTGGAAACCTATGCGGCTTATTGTTATTGGTTCTCGGCGCGATGAGTTAAGTTTAGTTGATTGTTATCAGTGTTATCGACAACGTTATGACATGGAACATCTTTTTCGATTTGGTAAATAAAGATTATTGATGACATCTTATTTAACTCCCGATGTACATCATGAAGAAAATTGGTTTAAACTAACACTTCTTTCTTATGTAAATTTGTGGGCTGCCAGAAAATTAGCTGTGGTTTTACCCCGTGATTGGGAACAGTATTTGAAGACTAATAAATCCATCAAAATCACCCCTAGTCTAGTTCAAAGAGACTTTTCAAGAATAATTACGACCTTGGGGACTTTCGCCAAATTTCCCAAACGTCGAGGTTTTTCTTCCGGACGTATTAAAGGTTACAAAAAAGCCCCACGAACTCGTCATGATGTTATCAAGAAAGGGAGCAAAAAATCAACTGAAAACTTAAAAGCTCCTTAGTTTTCCTCAGAATCTATAGATTAGCCCTATTTGCCAGCCAATTTTATTGACTGATACAGAGCCGATATTTTGGGATTTTAGTTTAGCGTAAAATATACGCTAACAATTTTTTTTTTCCAAAGTCCAATTTTGAGGTATAACCGCTTAATTGTATTGTATCAAAATTATTGCCCGCAATTCATGAGGGGCTGTGGGGCGAATCGCATTCGCCCCACAGCCCCGTCCCACGGAAAAATGTTGCTTTTTTGAGGGTATTTATGGCGTGCGGAACAAACTAAATGCCATGGTGACACGACATTTGCTATAAATAGACAGAATAGCAACTACGTTATAAAAACTTAGATATAACCACCATGGCTTCCTCATATTTTAAGAGCGCGCCCCTTGGCCTTTTTAATTCTAATCTTATCTCTACTGTCCTTTCTGTAGGGCTTCATGGTCTAGCTTTATTTTTACTGCTTCCCTATGTTACTAATTTACCCACCTCTGAGCCAGAAGTCTCAGAATCAGGAGAGATCAATGTTCCCGTGATTGAATTAAACCCTAACGAACAAAATCGTCTTCCTGAGCAAAATTCAGGGGTGTCGGCCGTACCAGAGTTTCCTAATTCAAGTTTAGGGGATCTCCCCATGCTAGATTCTCCCTCTTTAGGATCTTCTCTACCCAACAATTTCAGTAACCTACCTACCCCTCCAGCTTTACCCCCTTTACCTCCCCTCAATTCTTACAACAACTACAATAGAATTCCCATTGCACTCCCACCAAGACGCTCTTTTAACCCTCCTCCTTCACCCATCTCTCGGACTCCTTTACCCCCTCCTTCCCAACAAACCCCAACCCCAAAAACTCCTCCAGTCCCAGTTCCAAACCTGGAGAATGCTGAAACCCCTAATCCCCGTCAAGCTCTTAATTTTGGCGATCCCACTCCCCGTAAACCCAATAATCCACTGTTTCAAGGACCTAATAATCAAAATCCATCGACCAATAACCCTTCTATCACTCGTAATCCCAATAACAACCCAGATCGACAGCAGCAAATTATCAGAAATCTTTTACAAGATACTTTAAAAGGAGCCGAGAATTTAACCTACAATGCTCAAGGTACAACAAAGGAAGAAGCGAGAGATAGGGATTTAGAGTGGATGCAGCAAACCGGAGTAACCTTGAAACCGACTCAAATGAAGACGGTTAGAGGAAACTATCCAAAAGCTGCTTGTAACCTGAAATTAGAAGGAAGTGCCATTTACAATGTTGTTGTTAATAGTAATGGACAATTACGCAAACCCCCCTTTATAACTCAAAGTTCAGGCTATGGCCTTTTGAATAATCAGGGATTACAACAAGTCAGGGCTTTAAGTTTTCCTCAATCAACAAGGGTGAAGGTTATCTTTCGGTACGATTCCAAAATCTGTGGAACTGGTGTTGTTGAAAAGGACACAAACACTCAAACCCAACCTTCTCCCACTCCTGCGCCTCAAGCTCCCCAAAATCAGGCTCCATCTGTTCCCACAGAGCCTAAAAGTCCTGCTCCTAATCCAGAAAATTCCACTACTCCTACGCCGAAAACACCAACGGAACCCAAACCTCCTGTTGAAGCCTCTCCCATTCCTGAAACTCCCCAAAATCAAGCTCCATCTGTTCCCACAGAGCCTAAAAGTCCTGCTCCTAATCCAGAAAATTCCACTACTCCTACGCCGAAAACACCAACGGAACCCAAACCTCCTGTTGAAGCCTCTCCCATTCCTCAAGCTCCCCAAAATCAGGCTCCATCGGCTCCCACAGAGCCTAAAAGTCCTGCTCCCAATCCAGAAAATTCCACTGCTCCTACGCCGAAAACACCAACGGAACCTAAGCCCCGTGTTGAACCCTCCCCCATTCCAGAAACTCCCAAAAATCAGGCTCCCTCTGCTCCAGTAGAACCATCACCTAACTCAGATTCTCCTTCAACTCCTAAATTGAATGGTACAGTTGCACCACCTGCTGGCAGAAAGTAGATCAACAAGGGTGGGAATTGACACTCCCGCCCGCTACAAGCGGGGGGATTCCTGCACAGAATTAGCCCAAAGTCTAACTCTGATGGGCGTTGTCAAAACGCCTCTATTGACTCGACTCAAATCTAATTCAAGCCTTGCCTTTACTTTTCTCAAGATGTTGGCCGCACCGTGCGATTCGTTGAGCTAGAAAGCTTGTACTAAGTATAAGCGTGTAGCTCGTTCTGTACCTTAAAAAACAGAATAACTGTTGATTTGTTGGCTAAAGGAACCACGCTCGGAATCAAAAGGAGTAATCCTAAGAGTGACGACATAACCCTCCGTTTTGGACTTAGTAAACCCAGGATGGAAGCAGGGTTAAAAAGGGAACCCGTCATGAAGCAGCATGATAAGCCGTTCCATGAGTCAATCGGTCATGGTTAAAACATTTTCGTTGAATCATCGACTTGAACCCTCAAAAGCATCATGTAGCCAAATCTGTTTGACAGGCTGCGTTCAAAAAGAACAAGGTGAAAAGTGGAGAATTGGTTGGATCATCCACATAGATTCCTAAAAGTAACCTGGGGGATAGATGATTAGGGGTCGAAAAGGAAGTCACCTTCCTCTCCTCCCATTCCGAACCGTGCGTGAGACTTTCACCTCACACGGCTCTCGGCAATTAGTCCCTTGTCTAGGGTACTGTTAATACATCGTCTTTCCATTCATAGCCATTATAAGTGCCAATCATAGAGGTAGTCATTTTTGCTTTTGGCATCGTGACAGTGACGATGTAGAGCTTGTAGGTTGTTGTAAGTATCCTTTCCACCTTTCGATTTCGGGATGATGTGGTCAACTTCTATCAAGTCTTCAGGTGTGAAGTGTTGCTTGCATTGAGGGCATATACCTTTCTGTTTCTTTAAGAGTTTCGCAACCCTGGCTGGTGTCCCAGTATATGTACCTCTTCTTTTGCTCCAGTAAGTCCAGTTCCCGTCGTAGGGTGATGATTCAGGCTTAACCAGTGTATGTCTCTTAATTTCCGTTTCGGTGTGGTGATAGAGGACATATTCCCTTGTTTGGAATGTCCATTTCCCTTGTTTTCCGTATGAGAAATATTTTTTGAGGGCATCATACAGTGGTGTCTCTTTCTTTTTCCTGTTTACTGTCCAGGCTCTAAGTGTATTCCATAATATTGAATCTTCGGATGAGAATGTTTCTCTACTTGTTACAGTTCGGTAATAATTACACCATCCTCGGATTATGGGGTTTAATCTTGCGATTAACACTTCTTGTGGGGCTTTCTTGTTGGCTTTTACAACCTCTTTGATTGCCTCATGATGCGCCAGTATCTTTTTCTTGCTTGGTTTGATTAAGGTTTTGAAACCTATTGCTTTGGATTCTATCCCCCATTTTGAATTTCCTCCTGTTTTACCGGAGTGGTGTTTTCCAACGGGGTATGACCTTATGTTGAATCCAAGGAAATCGAAACCGGGGTCAATGGTTTTCCCGTCATGTTCAATACTTTTTAGGGTATGTCTGATGGAGGTTTTTTCTGGTTTGAGTTCCAATCCGACCTTTTCTAGCCATTGTGCAATTAAAGTTTTACATTGTAGAATAACGTCGTAATCCTCGTGGAGAACTACGAAATCATCGGCATAACGGATGATTTTGGGTTTATACTCCCTGTGTAGACTTCCATCTTCCTTACGTTTTGTACGGGGGAAGTGGTTTTCTGTATCTTTTATCATTCCGTGTAGTGCAATGTTAGCCAATAGTGGGCTTATTACACCACCTTGAGGTGTTCCCGAATCGGTTTCCTCTAAGATGCCTTTGTCCATAACGCCGCATTCTAACCATTGTTTAATGATTCTTTTGATGTTGTGTGGACAATCTACTTTAGACAGTAGGTAATCATGGTTAATCTTGTCAAAGCACTTGGCGATATCGGCATCTAGTACATACCTAGCTTTCTTATTAATTGCTGTGTATATTCTGGTGATAGCATCGTGTGCGCTTCTGCCTGGACGAAAACCATAGGATGTTCCCTCAAATTGGGCTTCCCAATATGGTTCTAAGGCTGATTTAACCAAGGCTTGCATTACTCTATCTTTCATGGTGGGTATCCCCAATCCACGTTTTTCATCTCTTCTGTGGTTGGGAATCCATACCCGTCTGAGTGCCTTTGCTTTGTAACCTTTTAAAGTTAATTCTTTGACTAACTTTATTCTTTGGTTAGGGTGTAGTGCCTTTTTCCCATCAACTCCGGCAGTTTTCTTGCCTTGGTTGTCTTGGGTCACTTTGCGTATGGCTAAGAGCTTTGCGTAGTGTGACTTTAACAGTAACTTCTGAAGCTTTTTAGCTTTAACTTTATTACCTGATTTAACAGCTTGAAATATTCTTTTTTGAAGCTTAAACACTTTCCTCTGGACTTTTGCCCAGTTGATTGTGTTCCATTCTGGCGTAGTCTTGGTTATACTCGCATTCGACATTAACTACCTCTAATAAAGACTATTTCTTACTAATAGACCAGCAATACGTCAGCATATCCATACTTATTACAAGTAGGCATTAGCTTCTTATTGCTTCTCACATCCATGACCCTTGCGGTTAAGTTTGTTCCTACTTACCTACCGACCAGTGGTAAGAGCAATCATGGACTTAATTCGTTCCGTTGGTTTGGGTATATCGGTGTTAGGTTTCATCTCTCCCCCAGGTTACTTTTAGGAATCTGTGCGGATGTTACTTCAAAAACTCCACTTTTCACCTTGTTCTTTTGAACGCAGCCTATCAAACAGATTTGGCTACTTCGGTTTTTTGAGGGTTCAAGTCGATGATTTAACGTAATGTTTAACCGTGACCGATTGACTTGAGGATTTCTTGTGCTGTTTCACAGTGGGTATCCCCTTTTATCCCTGCTTCCGTCCTGGGTTTACTAAGTCCAAAACGGAGGGTTATGTCGTTACTCTCGGGATTTCTCCCTTGATTCCGAGTATGGCTCCTTTAGCCAACAAACCAACAGTTATTCAAGTTTCTAGGTTCGTTTACTGTTCGGTTATCCCTACTTAGTTAATTCGGTAATTACTACTTAAGTTTGTAAACTTTTCTTTGGTTTTTACCGTTCGGGTATTGTTTTTACCCTTCTGACCTTTGTGTTCTGCCCCTTGAAAATTGAGCTTTAAGGCTCTTGTTTTTCATCTTTGGGGTGATTTGGTCGTTTAACCATTGAATTGCCTTTAGAAGGCTCTTGAATGAGCTACACGCTGTATCCTTGTGATGTACTTGGATGTCAGCTTTTTAGCTCAACGAATCGCACTGAAACCTAAAACCGACATACCCAAATCAACGGAACGAATTAAGTCAATGATTTCTCTTACCATCAGGTCGATGATGTAAGTAGTGACAAACTTAAGCGCAAGGGTCATGGATGTGAGAAGCAATAAGAAGCAAATGCCTACTTGTAATGAGTACGGATAAGCTGACGTATTGCTGGTTAATTAGAAGAAATAGTCTCTATTAGAGGTAGTTAAATCTCGAATGCGAGTATAACCAAGACTACGCCAGAATGGAACACAATCAACTGGGCAAAAGTCCAGAGGAAAGTGTTTAAGCTTCAAAAAAGAATATTTCAAGCTGTTAAATCAGGTAATAAAGTTAAAGCTAAAAAGCTTCAGAAGTTACTGTTAAAGTCACACTACGCAAAGCTCCTAGCCATACGCAAAGTGACCCAAGACAACCAAGGCAAGAAAACTGCTGGAGTTGATGGGAAAAAGGCATTACGCCCTAACCAAAGATTGAAGCTAGTTGGCGAACTAAGATTAGAGGGTTACAAAGCAAAGGCACTCAGACGAATTTGGATACCCAAACCTGGAAGAGTCGAAAAACGTGGTCTGGGAATACCCACCATAAAAGATAGAGTAATGCAAGCCTTGGTTAAATCAGCCTTAGAGCCATATTGGGAAGCCCAATTTGAAGGAACTTCCTATGGTTTTCGCCCAGGTAGAAGCGCACATGACGCTATCACTAGGATATACGCTGTCATCAACAAGAAAGCACGATATGTACTAGATGCCGATATTGCTAAATGCTTCGACAAGATTAACCATGATTACCTACTGTATATTATGGAATACGCTTAGAGCATGGACAGTCAGCAGGAAAAAGAAAAAGACACCATTGTATGATGCCCTCAAAAAATATTTCTCATATGGAAAATATGGAAAATGGACATTCCAGACAAAAGGAACAATCCTCCACTATCATGCCGGAACGGAAATAAAGAGACATCAACTGGTTAAGCCTGAAGCATCACCATACGACGGAAACTGGACATATTGGAGCAAGAGACGGGGAACCTATACGGGAACACCAACTAGAGTCTCAAAACTCTTAAAGAAACAGAAAGGTATATGCCCCCAATGTAAGCAACACTTTACGCCTGAAGACTTGATAGAAGTTGACCACATTATCCCTAAATCAAAAGATGGAAAGGATACCAACAACAATCTACAAGCTCTACATCGTCACTGTCACGACGCTAAAAGCAAAAATGACTACCTCTATGATTGGCTAGATAATGGCTATGAATGAAAAGACGATATTTTAATAGTACCCATGACAAGGGACTAATTGCCGAGAGCCGTGTGAGGCGAAAGTCTCACGCACGGTTCGGAATGGGAGGAGAGGAAGGTGACTTCCTTTTCGACCCCTAATATTGGCATCACAATTAATATACTGATTTTGAGCAGTTTGATACAACCCTCTTTGCACTCGTTTTCCGCTCTCATGCCACCTTTCGGGTTTTTCACCGTATTTCGGTAGCTCATCATTGTCTAGAAAACTAGCTTTTGAGGAGTAACTTTCTTCTGTTTCAATAAACCTAATACCGTACTTTTCGCAGAGTTGAGCAATACGATTTTTTAATTTAGCTGTAGACACAGAACAAAGATACTCAATGATGGACAAAGTATTTTTGTCTTCTTTGATTAGATTTTGTTGCCATCCAAACAAATTGTACTCCTCTAAAATGGACTAAAAGTTATTTTTATGACACCAGTGGAAAAGTTAGTACCGCTAAAGTTATGGCTTATATTAATGATCCTCATCATGCCCGACATTAATTGAGACGGCGGCTAAAGCCGCGCGAGTCGCTTTTCCACCCCGCTCTAAAGAGACGGGGCGTGACCTCGCTCCCGTATTTTCTCGTTTACTTCGACAAGCTCAGCAACAGGAAAGACTAAAAACAATATTAATATTCTGCTCCCCCAGTCTCCGGTGTTCCTAACCCTCAGATAATTGTTTTCCAGAATTATTAGTTTGACGTTGAGCAGAATGATTATAGAGTTGTTGGCGGCCATTGCGAACAACTCCTAACATTTCACCTAATTCTTGTTCTAGACGAGTGAGGACGGCATCGGCATATTCATCGGCTCCCTCCTGAATTTGTTGTGCTTCGCTGACACTTTTTCGGTATATCTGTTCTACTTCTCCATTAGCCATCTGTCGTTGTTGCTCAATTTCGGCCATAGTCTGAGCTTGGATAGCCTCACATTCGCTTTGTACCTGTTGACGAATTTGATTGGCCTCATGTTGTGCTTGTTGAATAATTCCTGATTCGTCTAAAATTTCTGCTGCTTCTTCTTGCGCCTGTTGAATAATACGCTGTGCATAAGCTTCCGCATTAGCGAGAATTTCTTGTTTTTGTTCGAGAACCTGTAATGCTTTTCTTATGGCCTCAGGAATCTTCGTCCCAATAAATTCTAGTTGTTCTAATACTTTATCCTCATCGATAATCGTCCATCTTGACACGGGAATATGGAAACTCTCATAAATTACCTCTTGGAGGCGAGATAATTCTTGTTGAATGTCAAAATCAGCCTCTCTAGGAGAACTGCTGTTTTTCTTTTGAGGACTTATAGAAGCTTTTGGGGAAGAATTGGGACGTGCCATGAGTAATAATTAATATATTATTTTTACAATAAGAGTTTAAAGGAAAATCTTATGGATAATCAAAATCAGTTTCCCCATTTAACAACAATTGGACTCAGTGTCGCAACCCTTCCTGTCTTGATAGGGTTAATGATGATAAAAACCCTCGGCCAAGAATGGTCAGAGTGGGGAAAAGAAAGCGAAGAAGTTTTTAGAGGCGATCGCTTGCCCCTCCTCAATTTCCCCCACGACTAATCCCGAATTTCTCACAAAATCTGCGATCGCCAAACACAGAAGCCTTACAGGAAGTGGGTTTGAACAGAGCGATCGCAGATTTCCCCAACCAACAGTCTGTTGTCAGATTTTAAGTTAAAATCAACCCGAATTAGACAAAGATGAAAAGATAAATCAATCACTCATTTTTCCAAAAAAATTATTAATAAAATCTCTAATAGTACTAGATTGTTAGAATAAAATATGCTATAATTCAATTATTAAAGCAATTTACCTTAAACTGATTTAATGAGTCCCAGTCATCCCCGAACCCCTCGTCAAGTAATCAACTTTAGTAAACAGAAAGGAAAAGAAATAATCGCTAATTTTGATGGGGGACTAATCACTTCAGATGCGGGGATTGTCTGGATAGCTGAGTTGGATAAAAAACTGGGAATTACGGAGAAGTTTGGTAACTGTTTTCAAGATCATCGTCATCAATCTTATGTAGATCATTCCGTTCATGAGTTATTAGCACAAAGGCTTTATGGAATTATTTTAGGCTATGAAGATGTCAATGATCATGATAAATTACGTCACGATCCTGCCCTTAAGATCGCTTTAGAAAAGCTTAATGAACTTGAAGATAAAAAGGGATGGTTAGCTGGAAAAAGTACAATTAATAGATTGGAATATTGTCCTGAGACTATTCTCGACCAAAAAACGAGTCGTTATCATAAAATAGAACCCAACTTTGAAGCCATTGAAAAATCTTTTGTCGAATTTTTTTTAGAGTCTTATAAAAAACCTCCCTTAAGTATTATATTAGATATGGATGTCACGGATGACCAAGTACATGGTAATCAAGAAGGGGCATTTTTTAATATTTATTATCACGGAGTATGTTATGCTCCTTTATATATTTTCTGTGGGCATCATTTATTAGTTGCTAAACTTCGTTCATCTAATGTAGATTCAGCCGATGGAGCCTTAGACGAATTACAAAGAATTATCGGACTAATTAGAGAAAAATGGTCAGAGACTCATATCCTAGTTAGGGGTGATAGTGCCTATGCCCGTGAATAAATCTTCTATTTTTGTGAAAATCAGCCTTTAGTTGATTATGTTATAGCTATGGGAACAAATGGCGTTCTTAAGTTACGAGCGGATGATGTAATTGAAAAAGCCAAACATGAATATGAAAAAAACTAGCTCCAATAACTGAATTAATGGATAGTTTATTTCAGAAAAAAGAAGATTTAGAAGAAGTTAAAAAATTAGTACCAATTTCTACTTGGTATCGCTCTATTCGTTATAAAACAGAAAAGTCATGGAGTTGTCAAAGAAGAGTAGTGACAAAAGTTTGTTATGGAAGTGATGGCTTAAAAATGCGCCATGTGGTGACATCTTTGCCCGCTTCAAAAATTCCACCCTCAAAACTTTATACAAAAAAATACTGTCCGAGAGGCGAGATGGAAAATCGGATTAAAGAACAACAATTAGACTTGTTAGCTGATAGAACTTCAACTCAAACATTTCAAAGTAATCAGCTAAGATTATGGATACATTCCTGGGCTTATGTTCTCATAAATGCTTTTCGTCAACACTGTTTAAAAAAAACTTCATTGGCTAAAGCAACTGTGGGAAGAATACGTCTAAATCTTCTTAAGTTGGGAGCCAGAATAAAGATTAGTTGTAGAAGAATTATTATCGCTATAGCTAGTGCTTGTCCTTATCAAGATATTTTGTCTATTGCTAACAAAAGAATTAAAACTATTCCTAATACTGGATAAGTAGAATAAGTTGTTTTTTAAAAAAGATATCTATCATAAGTTGTTGACTGACTGATACTTTCATTTAGTCTTATTTATCGTGGAGAAAATCAAAAGTTAATATAATTATTCCCTCTTAAACTCAATTTTTGGATAATCAAAGTCAATTTTTTTATTCATCTATATTCAAAATTTCTATTAGTCCTAAAAATTATCATTTTTCATCTCTGGATTGGGCTTTCAAATTAATTTGTGAGAAATCCGGGTAAAGGGACAATCAATCATCGGACGGAACGAATAAAAACGAATCTAGAGTCTCAGGAAATAGTCGAAACCTGGGTAGGCAAGACGAGATGCGGAAATCTCTAGATTCGGGTAGGACGAAGCGTAATTGCTTCGAGGCAAAAAGAAAACGATTAACCGAGGTGAACATGGTTAGACACAAAATCAAAGATTTTAGTGAACTCTGGAAGAGCATTCCCTGGAAGAAATTCCGCAAGAATCTCTTTCGTCTCCAAAGAAGATTGTTCAAAGCCATTCAAGCAAAAGACACTAGACGAGCTAGGAATCTACAAAAGCTTATTTTGAAATCCTTTGCAGCTAGGTTACTTGCAGTCCGACAAGTATCACAGCTAAACACTGGCAAGAAAACCGCAGGAGTAGATGGGGTCAAATCTCTCAACTTCAAACAACGGTTCGCCTTAGCAGAAAGATTACTCAAGGCACACGATTGGAAACACTCAAAGCTAAGAGAAATCCCCATCCCCAAAAAGGACGGTACAACCAGAATGCTAAAGGTTCCAACTATGGCAGACAGCGCATGGCAATGCCTCGTTAAATACGCCTTAGAGCCAGCACACGAAGCACTGTTTCACGCCAGAAGTTACGGGTTTAGACCTGGACGTTCAACGCACGATGCTCAAAAGATTCTATTCGCAAATCTAAGATCCAATTCAAACGGATTAAACAAGAGAATACTTGAGCTAGACATTGAAAAATGCTTCGATAGGATTAACCACACCTCAATTATGGAAAGGGTGATAGCCCCTCAGTCAATCAAGACTGGAATAGGTCAATGCCTAAAAGCAGGTGTCAACCCAGAATTTCCAGAACAAGGAACCCCCCAAGGGGGGGTGGTAAGTCCACTATTAGCTAACGTCGCATTGGACGACATAGAGGACATCCATACCTCCATCCGGTACGCGGATGATATGGTTGTAATCTTAAAGCCTAAAGACGATGCCGACAAGATACTCAAGAATATACAAGAGTTCCTGGTAGTCCGAGGACTAAAAGTGAGTGAAAAGAAAACTAAGCTCGTCAAAGCGACAGATGGATTTGATTTTCTAGGATGGCACTTTAAAGTAGAATCCAACGGAAAGTTTAGATGTGTCCCATCAGAGGACAATTACAAAGCATTCCGCAAGAAAGTCAAGGACATCGTCAACTGCTCGAATTATGGGGCTAGGGTTAAAGCTATGAAATTAGCCCCCCTAGTCAGAGGATGGCGAAATTACCATAGATATTGCAAATTGGAAGGCTCTCGCTTCTCCTTATGGAGAATGAACCACAGAACCTTCAAGGTCTTCAACAAAGAAAGGAAACTGAACCGATATACGGCATCAGAGCTTATCAAGAAGGCTTTTCCAGCAGTATCTTATAGTGAGAATCGCCACATCAACGTCAAAGGTAATAAATCCCCATACGACGGGGACGAAGTTTACTGGAGCAAGCGTAACAGCAAACTCTACGATGAAGCAACCTCTAAATGTCTGAAAAGACAAGACCATTCATGTGGACATTGTGGATTGAAGTTTATGGATGACGAGAGGGTACACCTCCACCACATAGACGGAGAACACAGTAATTGGAAGCCCAAAAACTTAATGGCAGTCCACCATAGCTGCCACCAGTACATCCACATGGGCAAGACTGGAAAAGTCTAATTTGTCGGGAGCCGGATGCTCAGAAATGCGCACGTCCGGATCTAAATGAGAGGGTCGGAGGATAATACCTCCACTCGACTCAACCGGAACAGAGATTAATGGTTCATCACCTTGAATGAGTTTCTCTCAATCAAGGTTAAACCCCGAGTCCAAACATTCAGGCTATATTCTGTTTTTAAAGGCATTGGCTGGGTAAATACCGGAAATATTCAGTCTTTTTTCTTAAATTGCACCCAATCACTTATTGAATCTGATTAAAAAACCTTATCATGACCCAAATTGTTTCTATTCATTCCTATCGCGGTGGAACAGGAAAATCTAATATGACGGCTAACCTAGCCACCACCATGGCCATGTTAGGTAAGCGTGTGGGTATTGTGGATACCGATATCCAATCTCCAGGAATCCATATTCTCTTTCGCCTCGATGAAACAAAAATTAACAAAACCCTCAACGATTATCTTTGGGATGATGATTGCTCAGCAGAGCAAATTGCTTATGATGTCAGTTATGTCCTAAATCATGGATCTGCAGTGGCGGCCAACCCTAATGGGAAAATCTTTTTGGTTCCTTCGAGTATGAAAAGTGAGGATATTGCCACTATTCTCAGCGAAGGATATGACGTGGAATTGCTCCAACAAGGATTTTATGAGGTGGGAGATACACTGGAGTTAGATTATCTCTTTGTGGATACCCACCCAGGTCTAAACGAGGAAACTCTACTTTCCATTGGTTTATCTAGTGCAGCTTAGCAAAAATAATCCACCAGTCACTTATGATCTTTAAAGCCCTTAAATTTCCAAACGAACGGCTTAGCAAAATGTTGATTAAAGTAATCAATAAAATTGAGAATTTTTTGGGATAGTTCTTCAGTTGAACGGACAGTAATTCTTTTGAGTAAACGCCTGACTAAGATCGAAAACTAACACTCAATTTGATTAAGCCACGATGTATGTTTGGGAATATAAACAAAGCGAATTCGATGAGATTCATCTGATAAAAAATCTGCTCTGCTGTCCATAGATTGCAAAATCCCCTCCTTTCCTTTTCTCCCCAAATCAATAGTAATTCCACAGCTTTCTGCTACTAATTTGACTAAGCTTTCCGATTTATGAGTGTTGAGTTTATCTACAATAAAAATCCATTCTGCTTTTTCATCAATCTTAATCGTTCTCTGGATATGTTCAGAAAAATCTTGTTCTGTTCTTGTCGGTCCAATAGAGGGACTAACAACTTTTCCTCTTGCCACATCCCAGTTCGCAATTAAGCTTAAAGTTCCGTGTCTTTCATATTCAAATTCGATTTTTTCTACTTGTTTAGGCTTGATTCTTTTGTTCGGAAATAATCTCTCAAGAGCTTGAATCCCTGTCATTTCATCTGTACTAATTAAATGAATTCCTTGTTCTAACAAAGTTTTAGCTTCTTGATGAAGTTCACAGATATATTTGACTTGCTTTTTAAATTTTAAGGGATCATCAATTTTGGCATTTAACCAGTAACGAACGAGATGTGGTTGTAATGTCGCTTCTTTTTAAAAAACGCCCCACACTACGGGGGGAAATCTTTTCGACAATTCCTCTTTTTATGGCTTCATCCGCCAACTCTGAAGGTGTCCAATGGCTCACTGGTCTGTCTGATTTTTCACATTCTTCACAAGCGATCGCTACAATCTGGACTACTTGTTCGACCGTAAAGGATTTTGTTGTTCCAGGTCTTGGGCGATCGCTTAAAATTCCTTTGATCAAGACCATTAATGCTTTCTCCGTTACCTGTTGTTCTTCGGCGGCACTCAGTTTTTCTCTCTCCTCAAACCATCGCGATCGCCACTGACGCACTTGTACTCGGTCTAATTCTAATCTTCGACTAATCGAACTATTGCTCTCTCCTGATGCTGCGGCTAAGATTAGCTTGGCTCGTCTAACAAGGCGATAGGGGTTTGTTGTCCCTCTCACTATTTGTTGGAGTACTGTTTTCTGTAGGTTGGAGAGGTTAATTGGCAATGCTTTTATCATGGACATCAACTTCGAGATTCTTCCGTTAGTTTCATTGAAACACATTGTCGTGGCTAGTCACCAAAGTTTCTGTAAAAATCTGGTGGATTACTTTCGCCAAGCTGCACTAGGTAATAATTGGGCGTTTTACCAATTAAGACAATTCTTGACTTATCAGTGTGTTTTGGTAGGGGTAAAACTAATATTAGTAAATCCTGCATGGACATCACAAACTTGTCATAAATGCTTTGTTATTGGTAATAGAAAGGGTAAGAAATTTACCTGTAATACCTGTGGAAAATTTGATGCTGATTATAACGGAGCAAAAAATATAGAAAAACTTGCATTGGGGCAGATTATAAACCTGCCTGAAGGTTCAGAGATGGCTTGTAAGGTAAAGCAAAAAGAATCGTATCTTCAGCTTACCTTAGGTGATTTCTGATAAAGGAGATCCCTTACGATCCCCCCTAACCCCCCTTAAAAAGGGGGGAATAATTGGAAAAGCAGGTATATTCAAGTGTGGAAATCACCTTATTTGACGCTCTAGGGCTGTTGAAAACCCCAACTTCAGCGTAGCAAGTTGGGGTAGTTTATTTTCCGAAGTAGAATCTAACCATAAAAATACACAAAAAACCTGTGATGGGTTACGGCGCAAATCAAAACTTATAAGGTTTCTCGAAAAATCATCTCTGTTCCTAACCCATCCTACGAATCATAAGTTTTGCTTATCACCATAAGTTCAGGAGAGCCTAAAATTATAACTGTTAATGTTCATTCTTTTTTAACCCAGAAACTGCGTGTAATTTTACAGATTTATTGGAATCATGAGATAGTTTTTTAAGACAACTTATAGCTGTTTGATTACCTAATTCTCCAAAAGCTACTGCCACCTTTTGCTTTATTTTTGGTTCTTGACTAATAGGATTATTCGATAATAAAAAATCTTCTAAAATTTCACTGCTTTGATTTCTAACTGTTTCACGTTTTTGGTTTCCTAGTAAATCAATTATTATTTTACAAATCTCTAAATCATCAGTAAATAATGTTTGTTTTAGATAAATCAACGCTTGAGGTAATTCTGTCCAACTTAAAGCTTTAATAACTTCTTTTTTTAGTTCTATGGGAGTTGTTTTTTTCTGGAGAACTATGGATAATTCTTCTATCGCTTCATCGGTTTTAATTCTTCCTAAAGCTAGGGCCGTTTGTTGACAAATTTCTAAATTTATGTCATAAAGTAAAGGCTTTAAATGGGTAACAAGATTAAATTCTGTTGCTAGTTTTGACTGCATTCCTAGAGCAATAATAGCTTCTTTCCGAACAGAATAAACAGGATCGCTTAAAGCATTGATTAAGATAAAAATAAGTGGTTTATGATGAAAACTTCCCAAACATTCTAAAGCGATCGCCCGAATTTCTGGGTTATAATCATCAACCACTGTTAGTAGGGGTTTAATGGTATCTGAATGACGAATTTGTGCTAATGCTTTAACCGCTAATAATCTAGAATATTCATCTCTTTGCAGTAATATTTCTAAACTTTTTACAGCAGAATTACCCATTTTTGTCAACCCTTCTGCCACGACATTTAATATTTCTTCTTCCTCTGTCGTTTGTAACAATTTAGTAAAGGCAATAATGACTTTTAGATCATTAAATTCCGATAAAATACGGGCAACAAACCAACGATACTCAGTCTCTATATTCTCATTTTCTAAGATAATTAATAAAGGCTCTATTATTTTTTCCCCAACTTGAGGAAATAACTTAGCTACGTCCCAACGTTGCTGAAAATCTCCTGATTCTAATAGAAATAATCCTAATTCTATCACATCAAAATCATCATAGTTATTTTGATAAATTGCTGTTTTAAATTGTTGGAGTGCTTGCTCATTATCCATAGATTTAATCTTTTAATCTATAACAGTAATATTAAGTTCATAATTAACCACTTTCTTACTTTTTGAAACAACAGTAAATTCATAATAACCGCTTTCAATTAGTTCTCCAGACCATCGATGATTTCCAGAGTCTTCTAAGATATTATTTCTTCCTGTAGGAGAATAAACGGATAAAAGTAAATTGCGATCGCCCTTTAATTTCACCTCCATTCTTTGGTTAGCGTTTAAGTTAGCAACATAAGCATCTCCTTGACCAGATTTTAATGTTTCCTGCCGTTTAATTTTCCCATCTTGCTGTAATTCAAATCCTAACCTTTCGTAATTATCACCTGCTTGTAAGGATGTGATAGTATCAAAAATCATAGCCTTCCAGATTTGACCAATAGGTTCGTCAACAAAGTCCTCATTTTCCTGTTCAGGAAAAACAGCAAAAAAACGCCCATCAACCAAATCATATAAAGCACGACTACTTAAATATAAACCATTAGCTTGTTGCTTCCACCTAATTTGCTGATTTTTCGTGTAACTACCGATATTTTGTGATGATTGGGAACTCAAAGACTCCAAACTATCTAATACCTGAATGGCGATTTCATCCCATCTATTGCGCCAAGTAACATCGTCTTTGCCATTGCTCAAAATATTGTCTTTTTGCTCTGGATATTTATTCCAAAACAGTTCATCAACCACCCCAACAAACCAACTATGGTCTAATCCTAATTGACGACGACGAGTGTTTATTTCTGTTTTCCTTTCTAACTCTTGGTCGCTAATTTTCGGGGTCGAAAATTCCTCCGAAAAAATCGGTGTACTTTGGTTATTTTCTTGAGCATTAAGGATTTGAGATATCCATAATTTTCCTGCCCACCATCCCATTGTCCCTGAGCCTAAAATTAGCATCAAAAGTAAAAATAACTTACCTAAACAGCCAGTAATAGGACTATTTTTGCTGTTGGTTGCTGTCATAGTTTGTTCTGTTTTTTGCCTAGAAGAAACGATCTCTTTTGCCGGAGAAGTCTGAGGCATTATAGCAGACTTTACTACCAGGGTGGGAGGGGTAAGAGGTTGAGGAGAAGACTGATTGAGTAGTTTAATGATTTCTTGTGCCGAAGAATAGCGATCGCCTGGATTTTTGTCCAACATTTTCCCTAAAATTTGCCTTAAATACGAACTAATAGGCAAGTCTGAGAAAAAATTTTTGCCTAAATTGTCCCTATCCTGTAACTCTAGAGGGTCTTTCCCCGTCAATAAAGAGCAAGCAGTAGCAGCCAACCCATATAAATCACTATTGGCTGTGACGATCCCTTGTTCGATTTGTTCCTGGGGTGCGTATCCAGGTTGACCCACTTGTACGATTTTAGTGGTTAATAATTCTGGATTTTTAAAATAGGTATTAGCAATGGTTGATAACTGTTTAACGCTGCCAAAATCGATTAAAGTTGGTAAATTATCTGTTTGACGACATATTATGTTATTTGGTGTAATATCCCGATGAATAATCCCTTTTTCGTGGAGATAATGGAGAACGGGTAAAACTCCCAGTAAAAATTGTTGAACTTCTATTTCTGTAAAAAGGTTTCCTGCTTTTAATCTTTGTTGTATTTGTTGACGATATGTCGATCCTTCCACATAATCTTGTACTAAAAATAGGTTCATTTTCTCTCCCTGTTGACAGGAAAATAGTTCCCGAAAACGAGGGATTTGAGGATGGTCTAAAGTGTAGAGAATTTGTGCTTTGCGTTGAAATAATTCCTCTGTTTTTCTTAGGGCTAAAACATCATAGACATGGGGAGCAAATTCCTGAAGAACACAAGACTCATTAAAGCGATTAAGATCCTTAGCTAAATAAGTTCTTCCTAGCTTCCCTTGACCGAGTTGACGTAGAATCAGAAAACGGTCATTGACCATAGTTTGAGATTGTAACCCAGTATTCATAGGAGGACTCAAAAATTTTAACTATTATATTCATTAATTGCTACAATTATAAGCAATATTCGACCTTTGAATCTAAAAATATCCTGTTCCCTCCTAACCATCAGGTTGAAATATCTTTCAAAGAAGGAGAAGGAGAACTTGGGGCAGGGCGTTGCGATTGTATATCTACTTGATTGGGAACAAACATAAACGTCTTTTCAGCAACCCAAAAGGTTTGCCCATCAATGGCGCAAGCGCCTCCTGCCATCCAATCAACCACCCGTTGCGCTTTATCTGTGCTTAATTGATCCAACACTAAAATAACTACTTTGCGAGCTTGCAAAAGTTGCAAAGCTTCACGGGTTTCTTCAACTACCTTGATGTTTTTGACAACAACCTCTGATTGAATATTTTGGTTAGCAGACCAATCAAATCTAGGAATACAACTCATTGATTTTGCTTTCATAAGAAAGGTATAAGGACGATTAATAGTATCGATTACACTTACTAATCCCTCTGTTAATTTTAAGGATTTTAATTGATGGTTTCTGTTGAAGAAAATACATCGGTCGTAAGTTGATGATTTTAAAAGGGTTTATTAAAAAAAGTAAATCCTAGTATATCTGAATTACATAGGTAATTCAGTATTATAGGTAACATTTTGTATTTACATTTAGGATTCAGGCGGGTAGTGGCCAACAGCTAAAGCTCACTCTAGTCAGTTTACGGTGCAATTTTTGAGTTATTAGAAGCAAACTAGCCCTAATAGTCATATCTTAACAATTATTTCTTATTTTTATGTGTACCTCCTTAACACGCACGTGATTTACAAAACTCTAATAATTTTCTTGTTTAGTTGGGAATTTCCCTAGAAACCTTGTTATGGAAGGTAACATATTTTTAAAAAGTAGATCATTAAATAAGTATAAAGTTTGTTTGCGTTCTTATAGTGTGCCAGGGCAAAAATAAGCTAAAAACCCCAAAAAATTGCCCAGTAGCAGGGTAAATTGTCAATGATTGGAGGTGGGCTAAATAATACAGAGTCAATATACCGTAGCAGAAGATCATGCAAAGTTTTAATACAATTAAAGCTCAAAAGGTAATAAATAGATTAAAATAGGAGTAATAACAAAACTAAAAAACACCAGCTTTTATACTAACAATTCCATATCTAAAAAAAGTTTAATAGTAAGACAGGAGAAAATAATATGACTGTGGAACATCGCTGTCCCTTATCCCGGATTTCTCACAAATTAATTTGAAAGCCCAATCCAGAGATGAAAAATGATAATTTTTAGGACTAATAGAAATTTTGAATATAGATGAATAAAAAAATTGACTTTGATTATCCAAAAATTGAGTTTAAGAGGGAATAATTATATTAACTTTTGATTTTCTCCACGATAAATAAGACTAAATGAAAGTATCAGTCAGTCAACAACTTATGATAGATATCTTTTTTAAAAAACAACTTATTCTACTTATCCAGTATTAGGAATAGTTTTAATTCTTTTGTTAGCAATAGACAACATATCTTGATAAGGACAAGCACTAGCTATAGCGATAATAATTCTTCTACAACTAATCTTTATTCTGGCTCCCAACTTAAGAAGATTTAGACGTATTCTTCCCACAGTTGCTTTAGCCAATGAAGTTTTTTTTAAACAGTGTTGACGAAAAGCATTTATGAGAACATAAGCCCAGGAATGTATCCATAATCTTAGTTGATTACTTTGAAATGTTTGAGTTGAAGTTCTATCAGCTAACAAGTCTAATTGTTGTTCTTTAATCCGATTTTCCATCTCGCCTCTCGGACAGTATTTTTTTGTATAAAGTTTTGAGGGTGGAATTTTTGAAGCGGGCAAAGATGTCACCACATGGCGCATTTTTAAGCCATCACTTCCATAAAAACTTTTGTCACTACTCTTCTTTGACAACTCCATGACTTTTCTGTTTTATAACGAATAGAGCGATACCAAGTAGAAATTGGTACTAATTTTTTAACTTCTTCTAAATCTTCTTTTTTCTGAAATAAACTATCCATTAATTCAGTTATTGGAGCTAGTTTTTTTTCATATTCATGTTTGGCTTTTTCAATTACATCATCCGCTCGTAACTTAAGAACGCCATTTGTTCCCATAGCTATAACATAATCAACTAAAGGCTGATTTTCACAAAAATAGAAGATTTCTTCACGGGCATAGGCACTATCACCCCTAACTAGGATATGAGTCTCTGACCATTTTTCTCTAATTAGTCCGATAATTCTTTGTAATTCGTCTAAGGCTCCATCGGCTGGATCTACATTAGATGAACGAAGTTTAGCAACTAATAAATGATGCCCACAGAAAATATATAAAGGAGCATAACATACTCCGTGATAATAACTATTAAAAAATGCCCCTTCTTGATTACCATGTACTTGGTCATCCGTGACATCCATATCTAATATAATACTTAAGGGAGGTTTTTTATAAGACTCTAAAAAAAATTCGACAAAAGATTTTTCAATGGCTTCAAAGTTGGGTTCTATTTTATGATAACGACTCGTTTTTTGGTCGAGAATAGTCTCAGGACAATATTCCAATCTATTAATTGTACTTTTTCCAGCTAACCATCCCTTTTTATCTTCAAGTTCATTAAGCTTTTCTAAAGCGATCTTAAGGGCAGGATCGTGACGTAATTTATCATGGTCATTGACATCTTCATAGCCTAAAATAATTCCATAAAGCCTTTGTGCTAATAACTCATGAACGGAATGATCTACATAAGATTGATGACGATGATCTTGAAAACAGTTATCAAACTTCTCGGTAATTCCCAGTTTTTTATCCAACTCAGCTATCCAGACAATCCCCGCATCTGAAGTGATTAGTCCCCCATCAAAATTAGCGATTATTTCTTTTCCTTTCTGTTTACTAAAGTTGATTACTTGACGAGGAGTTCGGGGATGACTGGGACTTATTAAATCAGTTTAAGGTAAATTGCTTTAATAATTAAATTATAGCATATTTTATTCTAACAATCTAGTACTATTAGAGATTTTATTAATAATTTTTTTGGAAAAATTAGTGATTGATTTATCTTTTCATCTTTGTCTAATTCGGGTTAATTTTAACTTAAAATCTGACAACAGACTGTTGGTTGGGGAAATCTGCGATCGCTCTGTTCAAACCCACTTCCTGTAAGGCTTCTGTGTTTGGCGATCGCAGATTTTGTGAGAAATTCGGGAGATCCCTAACCGTCATTATTTTGAACATTATTTTAACCAAGAATGGCGACGAATGGCCAGAGAAAAACAGCCCCTTTCTTTAATCTTATGCGATGTAGATTTTTTCAAAACTTATAACGATACCTTTGGTCATCTTCAAGGCGATCGCTGTTTACAAGAAGTAGCTCATACTCTTAAATATACCTTACACCGTCCAGGGGATATGGTTGCCCGTTACGGAGGAGAAGAATTTGTAATTATTTTACCCAATACTAAGGTATCAGGAGCCATTCATGTTGCCCAACAAATACGAACAGCAATCAAACAATTAAAACTGCCGGCAGCGACAGAAAAAGTAAGTAAATATGCAACCATTAGTTTAGGGGTTGCTGGTGTAATTCCTTCCTTAGAAATGTCAGCTAAACAATTATTAAATGATGCCGACAAAGCTTTATATGAAGCTAAAGAAAAAGGACGAAATCAAGTATTTTTTGGAGGGCAAGAAAAATTTAAGCCTCCCCCTCAACAAAATCACCATCCACCCAAGCAAATAATTGCGCCCCCATTAGATCCCAGATTCTGCACTTCAAAAAGTAGCATTAAATACTACAACCCTGGGGTTAATAATCAAGTATAATTGCTTAAGCTCTTGAAGACAAAAAAGTGGGATAATTGCTTAAGTTGTTTCCTCTGTAAAAAAAGAGCGAAAAATGTCTTATTTAGAAGAAATACAAGTTAAAAATTTAGACTATTTAGGGATAGTAGCTGGTTTAATTGATGAAATAGGAATAGTCAAAATAATTAATAATAAATTAGGAATAGATGTTAGAGAAAAAATCTCAGCAGGTACAGTAGTTAAGTCTATTTTAATCAATGGACTAGGATTTGTTTTAAGACCTCTATATTTATTCAGTCAGTTTTTTCAAGATAAAGCCATTGAGAAATTGTTAGGAGAAAGAATTAAACCTGATTACCTTAATGATGATAAAATCGGGAGAGTAATGGATGAATTATATAAATATGGACTAAATGATATTTTTATTGAAGTAGTTTTAGAAGTAATTAAACAATTTAAAATAGACCTTAAATACTCCCATTTAGATTCCACATCATTTCATTTAGATGGAGAATATAAAAGGGAAGAAGATAAAGAGAAACAGGAAGAAGAAAAAATTATTAAAGAAAGACCAATTTTTATTAAGAAAGGATATTCTCGGGACCATAGACCAGACTTAAAACAATGTGTCTTGGATTTAATAACAAGCCAAGATGGAGATATTCCATTATTTGTGAGAGTAGGAGATGGAAATGAATCTGATAAAGCTGTATTTGGAAAAGTTTTAGTAGAATTCAAAAAGCAAATAAAGTTTGATAGTATCATGGTTTGTGATAGTGCTTTATATGGTCAAGAAAATCTCCAACTAATCCAACATTTAAAATGGATAACGAGAGTTCCAATGACCATAAAAAAAGCAAAAGAATTAGTGCAAAATATAGAGGTGGAAGAAGTAAAAGATGAAGGTAAAGAAAAAAGAAGTGACCTAAATTTAGAAAGTTATACCTGGAAAGAAGAAATTGTTACTTATGGTGGAATCAAGCAAACTTGGTTAATAGTCTTGAGTGAAAAAAGACAGAAAAGTGATTTGGAAAAACTAGAAAAACAACTTTCCCAAGAAGAGAAGAAATCCCAAAAATTTCTTAAAGAAATACAATCTGAAGAATTTGAACATCCTCAAGCTGCTCGATATAAATTAAAAGCTATTAATAAAAAATTGAGATTGTTGGAAATAAAAGAAGTTGAACTGATTGAAACTTACTCGAAAAAAAAGGAAAAGATTTATAAAATGATTAGTCTGATCATCAAAAAAAATGAAGAGATAAGTAGAAAGACTAAAGAAGCAGGAAAATTTATTTTAGCAACTAACTTAGTAGAGGAAAATAAATTAGAAGCTAGTGAAATTCTGATAACTTATAAAAACCAGCAATCTACGGAAAGAGGATTTCGATTTTTGAAAGATCCCTTATTTTTTACTGATAGTTTCTTCGTTGAAAAACCAGAAAGAATAGAAACAATGTTATTTTTAATGTCTTTGTGTTTGTTGATTTATAACTTGGGGCAAAGAGAATTAATAAATTGTTTAAAAAGAGTCAAAAAAGGAATAAATAATCAAGTAGGGAAAGTAACATTGCGTTCGACTTTAAGGTGGATATTTCAATGTTTTCAAGGTATTCATTATGTGATTTTAAACGGAGTTAAACAAATTGTCAATTTAACAGAAGAAAGGCGTTTTATATTGAGTTTATTACCTGCATCTTGTCAAAGATATTATCTATAAATTGAATTGGATAAAGCAAAAATAATAAAAGAATAAGAGTCTAATGATATCAAATGAGAAGAGGAAACTCTCCTTTGTTTGTGCTGAGTCTTGCTAAGTTTTCAATGAGTATAAATCTTCTTAATTTGATTATTTTTCCTAAAAATTTAATGAAAAGAGAAATATTCTTGCCCAGGTATGATTTTCGGACTTTTTAAAACTATGTATTTTTTTATACTACATTTTGAAGTGCGGAATCTGGGTTAGATAATATCAATCCGACGGAGCTTTTAAAAAGTTATGTGGCCTATTTTCTCAGTCGGGGAATTTCTCTTAGTAGTCCCGGGCGGAAATTTTACCCTTTAATGGCTTAGTTTATCAATACCAGGGTTATCATCAAGATTTTCTTAATTTGTGGCGACAAATAGAAAAAAGAAAGGATTACTCACAATTATCTCTGAATGGGGATAATCATCAGTTTCAAGACTTTTTAGAAGGTGACTATGAGGTACAAGAATGCGCCCTTTGTCGTCTTCCTATTGCCACACCTACTAAACATATGTATGGCCTAGTGCAGCTTAGCAAAAATAATCCACCAGTCACTTATGATCTTTAAAGCCCTTAAATTTCCAAACGAACGGCTTAGCAAAATGTTGATTAAAGTAATCAATAAAATTGAGAATTTTTTGGGATAGTTCTTCAGTTGAACGGACAGTAATTCTTTTGAGTAAACGCCTGACTAAGATCGAAAACCAACACTCAATTTGATTAAGCCACGATGTATGTTTGGGAATATAAACAAAGCGAATTCGATGAGATTCATCTGATAAAAAATCTGCTCTGCTGTCCATAGATTGCAAAATCCCCTCCTTTCCTTTTCTCCCCAAATCAATAGTAATTTCACAGCTTTCTGCTACTAATTTGACTAAGCTTTCCGATTTATGAGTATTGAGTTGATCTACAATAAAAATCCATTCTGCTTTTTCATCAATCTTAATCGTTCTCTGGATATGTTCAGAAAAATCTTGTTCTGTTCTTGTCGGTCCAATAGAGGGACTAACAACTTTTCCTCTTGCCACATCCCAGTTCGCAATCAAGCTTAAAGTTCCGTGTCTTTCATATTCAAATTCGATTTTTTCTACTTGTTTAGGCTTGATTCTTTTGTTCGGAAATAATCTCTCAAGAGCTTGAATCCCTGTCATTTCATCTGTACTAATTAAATGAATTCCTTGTTCTAACAAAGTTTTAGCTTCTTGATGAAGTTCACAGATATATTTGACTTGCTTTTTAAATTTTAAGGGATCATCAATTTTGGCATTTAACCAGTAACGAACGAGATGTGGTTGTAATGTCGCTTCTTTTTAAAAAACGCCCCACACTACGGGGGGAAATCTTTTCGACAATTCCTCTTTTTATGGCTTCATCCGCCAACTCTGAAGGTGTCCAATGGCTCACTGGTCTGTCTGATTTTTCACATTCTTCACAAGCGATCGCTACAATCTGGACTACTTGTTCGACCGTAAAGGATTTTGTTGTTCCAGGTCTTGGGCGATCGCTTAAAATTCCTTTGATCAAGACCATTAATGCTTTCTCCGTTACCTGTTGTTCTTCGGCGGCACTCAGTTTTTCTCTCTCCTCAAACCATTGCGATCGCCACTGACGCACTTGTACTCGGTCTAATTCTAATCTTCGACTAATCGAACTATTGCTCTCTCCTGATGCTGCGGCTAAGATTAGCTTGGCTCGTCTAACAAGGCGATAGGGGTTTGTTGTCCCTCTCACTATTTGTTGGAGTACTGTTTTCTGTAGGTTGGAGAGGTTAATTGGCAATGCTTTTATCATGGACATCAACTTCGAGATTCTTCCGTTAGTTTCATTGAAACACATTGTCGTGGCTAGTCACGAAAGTTTCTGTAAAAATCTGGTGGATTACTTTCGCCAAGCTGCACTAGTTAATTGTAGCTTATGCCTTCAAGATGGGGGATGTTGTCAAAGAAAACAAGCTGCTAATGAAATTCAATCCGAACCAATATTTAAGGTATTAGTAATTACAGATAGCCAAGAAAATATCAGAAATTTACAACAATGGTTACATAATAATCAAGTTGAAGCTATTTTTATATATGATTTAACTGAAATCAATCAAGGGTTATTATCCCAATCATTTTCAGGAATTATTATCGATCATCACCTCAAACAAGATACGGTTGAAAATTGGGTTAAACAATTACAACAATATGCTAGTTTTCAGGAAGTTCCTATTATTGCCTTAAGTGAAAAAGCAGGTAATGGAATTCCTTGGTTAGAGAGACAATAAAAATTAGAGGATTATATTTTAACCCCTTTTAATGGAGATAAATTAGTTAACTATTTAAAGAATTTATCAGCCACTAATACAGCTTTAGCAAATGGTGATGTATATTGGTTCCCTCGCTAATTAACTAAGAAATTATTCTGTTAATTTTTAGTAGGAATATATTTAGCTAATTTAGCAGCAAGATTAGCAAAAGGCATACTTTGTAACCAAACCTTACCCGGGCCGGTTAACTTAGCTAAAAATAAACCTTCTCCGCTAAACAAAACATTTTTGATACCCTTAACAGATTCAATTTCAAAGTTAACTGTAGGCTCAAACAAAGCAATGTGGCCAGGATCAACTAATAGAGTCTCTTGGGGCTTTAAATCATAGCTTTGCATTTCTCCTGGAATTTCTAAAAATGCCTTTCCTGGACCGCTTATTTTTTGTAAAATAAACCCTTCGCCTCCGAATAAACCAGCGCCCAATTTTTTGCGAAAATGTAACTCTATTTCCACAGTTTCTTCAGCACACATAAAAGCATCTCTTTGACAAATTAAACTTTGTCCAGGCATCAATTGAAAATCTAAAATTGTCCCAGGAACTTCCATTGTAAAAGCAACCATTCCCTGACCCGAATTACAATTATAACTGGTCATAAAGAGAGATTCTCCAGCCAATGCCCTGCCGATACCTGCCATTAGTCCCCCTCTGGTGTTGGTCTTCATTTCTATGTCTCCCTTCATCCAGGCCATGCCACCAGACTCCGTATAAATAGACTCCCCCATCATCAGATGGGTTTCTAAAATTTGCATTACGGTTCCGTGAATTTTGTACTGCATTGATCATTAAATAAATTGACTTTACTCGAGAGCATACCATTTACTCTCTGTATACTATGAAACTAGATACCTCTATATATAGGAATATTTAAGGGCATTTTAATATTTACTCTCTCTTGTTGATAATTAACTTATTGGGAAAATATACCATCTTTTTTAAAATTGTTATATAATAGCCTAGTAATAACCTTTTCTTGGGTGGGCGAAAGTCAGCAAGAAAAAACTTATTTATGCTAAATTAAAAGATGAACTTTTTGAAACAAACCCTTGCCAGTATTATAGGAACTTTAGCAGGATTATTTTTATTTGCTACATTGGGAGTTAGCAGTTTAGTTATATTGTTGATTACTTTAGCGAGTGTAGACACAGAACCGACAATTAAGGACAAATCAGTATTGGTATTGGATCTATCTACAGAAATTAGAGACCGAGAACCAATGGTTAATATAAGTGACATATTATCGGATAGGCAGCGTTCGGTATTAACCTTAAATCAGGTTGTCAAAAACATTGAAAAAGCAAGTAAAGATAGTCGGATAGAAGCCATTTTTTTAGATGGAAGTAACGCCAGTGCTGGAAGTGGTTATGCTAATTTTGCGGAGATACGAGAAGCCTTAATAAAGTTCAAAGAAAGTGGTAAGAAAATCATTGCTTACGATGTTACTCTCACTGAGCAAGAATATTATTTAACCTCACTAGCTGACACCTTAATTGTTCATCCTATGGGTTTAATGGAATTGAATGGAATAGGTACAGAATCCTTATTTTGGACAGGGGCATTTGATAAGTATGGGATTGGGGTCCAAGTGGTGAGAGTAGGTGATTATAAGTCAGCAGTTGAACCTTATACAAGGACTGAACTCAGTGCAGAAAATAGGCAGCAATTACAAGTTTTACTCGGTAGTATCTGGAATAATTATCTTCAAGAAGTTGGAGAAAGTCGTCAGATAAACCCTAATGATTTACAAAAAGTTGCAGATAATCAAGGGGTTTTGGTTCCTGAAGAAGCCCAAAATTTAAAATTAATTGACCAAATTGATTATAGGGATAAAGCAATTTCTATTTTACAAGAAATCACAGGAAATCAAGAAAAATCTTTGAGACAAGTTTCATTCAATCGTTATATAGATATCCCAGTTACAGGAATAGCAAATAATAGTTCTAACAAGAAAATTGCCGTTGTCTATTTAGAGGGTTCTATTGTGGATGGAGTAGGAACCAGAGAACAGATAGGGACCAGTCGGTTTGAGAAAATATTGCGTAAAATTAGGGAAGATAAGCAAGTAAAAGCAGTAGTTCTTCGCATTAATAGTCCTGGAGGAAGTGCAACTGGATCGGATATTATTTTACGAGAAGTTCAATTAATTCAAGAGAAAAAACCCGTGATCATTTCTATGGGTAATGTCGCAGCACCTGGAGGGTATTGGATCGCAACAGGAGGAGAACATATTTTTGCCCAACCTAATACCATTACCGGATCAATTGGAGTCTTTGGACTTTTATTTAATATCCAGGAAGTTGCCAACAATAATGGTATCACCTGGGACGTTGTTAAAACAGGAAAATTTGCCGATTTAGGAACAGTAAGACGACCAAAAACGGAGCAAGAATTAGCCATTTATCAGAAATCAGTTAACCGTGTTTATGACTTATTTTTAGAAAAAGTGGCTGAATCTCGTGACTTAGCTAAGGAGAAAGTTGCCGATATTGCACAGGGTAAAGTTTGGTCAGGAAAAACAGCAAAAAATATCGGATTAGTCGATAGTTTTGGGGGATTAGATGCCGCTATTCAATATGCAGTAGAACAAGCAGAATTAGGTACAGACTGGGAAATTAAATCTTATCCTAGTTCCCCAAGATTTGCAGGGCTATTCGTCAGGAAAACTTTAGATGAAGATATGAAAATTGGTAATCATTCTGTTGATCCTTTAACACAAGAATTTTCAGAATTTAAAGAAGAACTGAAAGTTATTCAAAACTTTAACGATCCTCAAGGTGTTTATTCTATTCTGCCTTTTAATTGGCAATTACGATAAGGGAAGAAATACAGACGATTCCCCCAAAAACCCTTAAAAAAAGGTAGGAGGCAAAGATAGGGTGTATCTGAAAAATATTCATCTATATGCTTTTCGTAATTATCATGAACAAACTCTTAATTTTGAGTCACAAAAGACAATTCTGTTAGGAAATAATGCTCAAGGAAAATCCAATTTACTCGAAGCAGTAGAACTATTAGCAACCTTAAAAAGTCATCGGACTAATCGCGATCGTGATCTTATTCTAGAAGGGGAGAAAAAAGGACAAATTTTAGGAACAGTAGAACGAAACTATGGGGAGTCCCAAATGGGAATTACTTTCCGTTCCCCAGGAAGACGTAGTTTAATGTTAAATCATGAAAACTTACGCCGTCATTTAGAATTTTTGGGTCATATTAACGCCGTAGAATTCTCTTGCTTAGACTTAGAATTAGTTAGAGGTTCCCCGGAAACCCGTCGTAGTTGGTTAGATACTCTTTTAATCCAACTTGAACCCGTTTATGCTAGTATTATTAATCAATATAATAAAGTTTTACGGCAACGAAATGCCTTATTAAAAGTTATTCGTAAGACAGTGGAAGAACAGACAAATACTGATAATTTATCGGCAGAAATGTCTCAATTAAAATTATGGGATCAACAGTTAGCCGAGGCAGGTACGAGAGTTACTCGAAGACGAAATCGAGTTATTGAAAGAATAAGCCCGTTAGCAGAAAATTGGCATAAAGAAATTAGTAACGGCACAGAAAAGTTAGAGATTAATTATTTACCTAATATTTCAATTGATAGGGAAGAACCGCAAGAAGTACAACAAGCTTTTTTGGATAAAATAGAACAGCGTCGTATGGCTGAACAACAACTGGCCACCAGCGTTGTTGGCCCCCATCGGGACGATGTAGAATTAAAAATTAATCATACTCCGGCGAAGTCCTACGGTTCCCAAGGACAACAAAGAACCCTTGTTTTAGCCATCAAATTAGCCGAATTACAGTTAATCGAAGATGTCATAGGAGAACCCCCCTTATTGCTATTAGACGACGTTTTAGCAGAACTCGATCCCAACCGACAAAATCAACTATTAGAAGTGATTCAAGGGAGGTTTCAAACCATAATCACCACCACCTATTTACACTCTTTTGATACACAATGGTTAAAATCGTCTCAAATAATGAAAGTTGAAGGGGGAAAACTTTTTCAAATGTAGAAAATTATAGTTGATAAAATTTATAAACGTCTTTCGCTGCACGATGTAATAGAGAATGTCGATAGACTAGAGACTTCAAGTCTTTTGCATAGCCTCCTCCAATGACACTAGCAACAGGATATCCCTCGGCAATGCAACTACTCAAAACCAGCATTTCTCGCCGATAAATTCCCGTATCCGTTAAACTTAATTTGCCGAAATGATCATTAGCATGAATATCAACTCCGGCATCGTATAAAATTAGGTCTGGTTTTATTTCTGATAATAAATCAGGAAGATATTGGGACAAAATTTGTAAATAACCATCATCATCTAATCCTTTTGGTAAGGCAACATCTAAATCACTTTTTTGTTTTTCTCTAGGAAAATTAGACTCACAGTGCATAGAAAAGGTGAACACTGTCTCATCATTTTCAAATATTTTAGCAGTTCCATCTCCTTGATGAACATCGAGATCAATAATTAATACTTTTTGAACTAACTTTAATTGTTGTAATACACAAGTTGCGATCGCTAAATCATTAAAAATACAAAACCCTGAACCATAGTTGGGAAAAGCATGATGAGTACCCCCTGCTGTATTACAAGCTAAGCCGAATTTCAAGGCTAATTTTGCCGTTAAAATAGTGCCTCCAACGGCGATACAAGTCCGTTTAACTAATGCTTCACTCCAGGGTAACCCGATACGTCTTTGTGCTTTATCCGTTAGAGTTCCTTGACAGTAGCCGGTTATATAATCAGGACAATGAACTAATTCTAATAAAGAGTTTTCAGGCAATTTTGGAGTATAAATATCATTGAAATCAATAATCTTTTCTTTCAGTAATAATTCATAAAGTAAGGAGAATTTTCCCATTGGGAATCTATGTCCATTAGGGAGTGGAACAACATACTGATGATCATAAACAATAGGTAAATTCATCGTTAATTTTACTTTTAGGGAGCTAAATAACCATATCACAAAGCCAGTATTAAGGTAAATTTATATTTTTTGTAAAGTTCAACTGGATTTTTCTCAGTATTTATTCTAGAAGATTGATGTGAATCGAAGATTAATTTTTTTGAGAAATTTAGTAATTTTGGTGATGCTAACAAGTGTCATTTGACTTAACCTATAAAATATACTTTTATTTTTATCCCATTTTACTTAAATATGTTTAGTGCAACAATTGGTTCAATTTCCCTATCCTTAGCCTTGTTTCCTATTTCTGCTCAAGCCTTACCTACCCCTGCTCAAGTTGATCATACAGCAGAAAGAATTTGTCAAGTTCCTCAAGAATCTGCTTCAATAACAAAAAATATTTACTATCAAGAGTTAGGCAAGTGGGTAAGTAACGGCAATATCACAGCTAATCAAATACAAGACGAAGACACCCGAGAAATAATTATTGGACTTTGGATAAAAAACAATTGTTAGCGTAAATTTTACGCTAAACATATCTCCAGAGCTAAAATAGAGAATTAAGGTGATTTTAAAAACTCTCTTTCCATCTTTTTAGGGGATTTTAAATATTAAATAGCTTCATTCAGTTTCGGTTCCAATATAGATATCTAAGTAGCTTTCAGTTAGAGATTGAATGACTCGTTCTAATTCATCAATGAGATTTCTTCTAGTGAGTTTTTCTACAGCATCAATATGAGCAGAACTTCCGGCTCGTCCTAAATATTTATATTTGGTTTTTTTCTCATTATTAGTGGCCATAGGAAAAATTGATTCAGCAGCCTGTAGTTTATAATACCAGTAGATTGTTCCCTTTCGATTAACCTGAAACGAATAATATGACAATTAGCTGGTGCTACTTCCCCTTCCCGTTCAATTTTCTTTATTTTCTGTTTAAGAGAGCGAATTAGACTCTTAATTTGTTTGGCTCTCAGGTGGACATCTTGACTGGTCTTAAGTTCGGAATGTTATGACATTAGCCTTAACTGTAACAAACAACCTCTTTTGATGTTAGCGTATATATTCCGCTAATTTATAAGGTAATAAATTTTAAAAATGACCAAAAATGAAACGGCTACTTCTGTCGAGGAATTCCTGGTGTGGAGGTCTAACCTCTTCCAAGGACTAAAAGCTAGAAAAGAAACTATTATAGAATTACTCGATGCCCTCTCCAGTAACCAACAAGCTCACTCAGTCGTTGAATTGTCTCTCAATCCTTTATTTAGAAGAGATTATAACAGTTTATATAGAGGAATTCAAGAGTTTTTACCCACTCAAACTGACCCTAATTATGAACAGAGAATTGAGACTTTATTTTCAGCGGTATCGAGAACAATTCCTCCCACTTCAAAACATTATAACTTATTTGGTATTGACACAACTCCCTGTCCACGACGGTTTGCCGAAACGTTAGCGGATAAAACCTTTATTCATTACCCCAATCCAATTAAGGGAAATAAACCCATTAATATTGGACATTGTTATTCCGTTGTCTGCGCTTTACCTGACCAAATAGACACAGAAAAAGTCCCTTGGGCTGTCCCCTTATCAGGAGAGCGAGTCCCCTCTAAACATAAAGGAGTAAATCAAGGCAATCAACAACTAAAAAAAATCTGGCAAAGTTCTTTATTTTCTGATAAATTATCTGCCTTAGTGGCTGATAGTGACTACAGCCAAAAGGATTTTATTGGGGAACAAGTTAAGCATGAAGACGTAGTTACTATTACAAGAGTTAGAAGTGACCGAGTTTTTTATCGTCAATTTATTCGGGACCCAAATCAAGCCAAAACTTCGGGACATCCCCGTTGGTATGGGGATAAATTTGACCTTAAAGATGACCAAACTTGGACTGAACCTGATGAAGTTCATCATGTTCCCTTTACAACGAAAAAAGGTCGTCAATTAACAGTGACTATTTCGGGATGGAAACAGATGTTAATGAGAGGAACTAAAAACTATAAAATGAACAATCACCCCTTTACTTTACTCCAGATTGTTGTCAGAGATCAAGAAAGAAATAGTATTTGGAAACCTATGTGGCTTATTGTTATTGGTTCTCGGCGCGATGAGTTAAGTTTAGTTGATTGTTATCAGTGTTATCGACAACGTTATGACATGGAACATCTTTTTCGATTTGGTAAACAAAGATTATTGATGACATCTTATTTAACTCCCGATGTACATCATGAAGAAAATTGGTTTAAACTAACACTTCTTTCTTATGTAAATTTGTGGGCTGCCAGAAAATTAGCTGTGGTTTTACCCCGTGATTGGGAACAGTATTTGAAGACTAATAAATCCATCAAAATCACCCCTAGTCTAGTTCAAAGAGACTTTTCAAGAATAATTACGACCTTGGGGACTTTCGCCAAATTTCCCAAACGTCGAGGTTTTTCTTCCGGACGTATTAAAGGTTACAAAAAAGCCCCACGAACTCGTCATGATGTTATCAAGAAAGGGAGCAAAAAATCAACTGAAAACTTAAAAGCTCCTTAGTTTTCCTCAGAATCTATAGATTAGCCCTATTTGTCAGCCAATTTTATTGACTGATACAGAGCCGATATTTTGGGATTTTAGTTTAGCGTAAAATATACGCTAACAAACTTTTTTTGTCCAAAGTCCAAGACTTAGAAAATAGAAAAATTTTAATTATGAATGATAATCAATACGAAAAAATTTATCAAGACTTAGGGTTTGAACCTGTAAATGATATTACTAATTTGACTATGGGTAGAACAGTAGCCAGTATTATAGAAAGTTATATCTATTCAAAAGGGATTACTAAAGATTTATTTAAAACGATAGGTAAAAAAAGTAATGCTGATTGGTTAAAAGATTCTAATACCACATCTAAATATTTAATGAAAGTAGATGGTGGTAGGTGTTTCAATAATAGACCATTAGAAATTACTGATAGTTGTGAACCTAATACATTCAGATTTATTGATGTCGATTTTAGCGGTGCTTATTCAGTGCCTCAAACTAAAATACCTTATCCTATCGGTAATCCTATTATTTTAGATTATCCATTAAGTGAATTAAAAAGCAGTCAACCCAACTATATGACCTTGAGAGAATTTCTTAAACAATTTAGGGATGAATTAGTACCTGGGTTATGGGTTGCTAGAGTAAGTCTAAAAGAAGGATATAAGTTAAAACATAGACAAGATATTTTTATGTCTTGGTTCCCAGGTAACATAAAAAAATATAAATCCGATACTGATAATCAAAGTGATAGTGATAACTATAATATTGACGATATGGGTTACTCGAAAATATTAACCAATGAAATTAATCTAGCTATTCTAAATCATGATTTATTAGAATGGATAGAAAATGTAGCATCAAGGAATCAAAGAAAAGAATTAATGGATAACTTATTAATTGTGACTGCTATTATTTACCCTAAAAGTTTTCAAGTTGATACAGTTGAGGAATTAAAAGAAAAATATAAAGATTATGAAGGTAACAATAGTTGTGAAATTATTTTTGATAAAGGAAAAGTTAGGAAAATAAACGAATTAGTCGAACCTTATTACTGGTTAGGTTTACCTTATGGTGATGACTTTATCAATAAAATGAAAGAATTAAGAAGTCAATATGATAAAGGTACTTCGTTAAATAGTTTGTATAAATTAAATATCAATACTGCTTATGGTGATATTGTTTCAAGGTTCTTTAATATTGGGAATGTGGTGTTAGGGAATAATATTACAGCTATGACTAGAACTGCTATGTGGTGTCTAGAAAAATGTTTTTATGGTTATCAATCAATTACTGATGGTTGTATTATTAACTTAGATACTTTACCTTGTGAGGTGCCAGGAAATAGATTAACAGGAGAAAATACGGTAACACCCCATAGATATTATTCCAAACAAATAAATTGGGTAAAAGATAAAGTATCAGTATCTGAAATGTTGAATAATAAAGATGGAAAAATAGAAACATGGTTAAAAGAAACCTTGATTAGTACCTTTCCTAATATTAGTTGTCTAGAATATTATGATATTGAAATTAAGAGTATAGCTGATAAGGTTATATTTCATGGTAACGCTAACTACTCTATGGATAATGTTATTCATGTAAAGGAAGTTAAAAAGCGTGGTGAAACAATAGAAGACTATTATGGAGGTGATTTTGTAGGGTATCATCATGGTTGTGCTTACAATGATATGGAAGATATTGATACTGAATTAACCCAACCAAAAAAAGAAATAAAATACGATGACCCTGTTTATAAAATGAGAAGTTATAAAAGAGAAGTTGAAGAGTATGATTGGGATAATTATGATGATTATGATATTGAATTATTTAAAAAAGATAAGAAAATAAATCTACACAAGTTATTTTTAAATAATTTAGCTAATAATCCTAATCAAGTAAAAAGATTAGAACCTATGACCTTATTTAAAATATTAAAACCTAAAGATGTAAAAAGAAGACAAAAATCTATAGGACAAACTAATAGAACTATAGGTGAACAAATAGACGTGCCTAGATTACCATTAGAAATTTCTATTAATCAGTTTCCATACAAGTACAGAAAACAATATGAACAATTTAAAAAAGAACACGAAAAATTAAAAGAAGATTATGGACAAGGGTTTGAGATGTATTTTATTAACAATGACGGAACATTAAATTATGAACTAGCCATAAGAACGATTGATAAAGCAATTAGTAAAGACGCTATGAGTTTTAAAAAATGGATTGAAAAAATACCTAAATTATCAACAGAAAAATCCCAACATCCTCATCTAGACCAAAAAAGAGAGTTAGAAGCTAATTTAGACTTTTCTTATACCTGGGATGATGACGATATCTAAATATACTCTCAGTGATGTCTAAAATCAAATTCAAGACGTTTTTACAGTGGTTTATGAGGTTATCATAAACCATTTTTTATAGACCTTAAAACGCAAATATGAAGGGTTAATGTTCATGTATTGTAGTACAAGTTATGATAGGTCAAAATTGGGGATATTTGGGGCAACATCTTCCCCTATATACTCAAATCACTTGTACTAACTTTTGAGTTAAAATCTTGATTATATAAGGGTTAGAAGGGTGTAAAAATCCTTAAAAACCTTGCGGTGTTATTACAAAAAAAGGATAAAAAAGCTTCTAACACCGCAAAAAATAAATCGCTGTAACCCTGATTATTTCGTTACCAACAAAATCGCTGTAACCCTGATTATTTGGTTAGAAAACTGTACTAATGTTTTCTTGTGTAGGGTGTTCTGATACTTGAAAATATTTTTAGAGTCTTTACAGACGATTCTCAAGGGTTCATACGTACTATAAACCACCAATCATAGGTTAATTGGTGGCTACAGTACATAAAAATGGGTTTAATTGGTTTCTTTATCCTTCAATGAGTCAAAATCAATATTTTCCATTAATTCTCTGATTTTTTGCCATCGTGGTGAGGTCTTAGCTTTGGGGTTAGATTCATATTCGTCTCTCAAAGTAAAAATTATGTCTCTGAGTTCGAGTAGCCCGTTAATCCCGGATTTCTCACAAATTAATTTGAAAGCCCAATCCAGAGATGAAAAATGATAATTTTTAGGACTAATAGAAATTTTGAATATAGATGAATAAAAAAATTGACTTTGATTATCCAAAAATTGAGTTTAAGAGGGAATAATTATATTAACTTTTGATTTTCTCCACGATAAATAAGACTAAATGAAAGTATCAGTCAGTCAACAACTTATGATAGATATCTTTTTTAAAAAACAACTTATTCTACTTATCCAGTATTAGGAATAGTTTTAATTCTTTTGTTAGCAATAGACAAAATATCTTGATAAGGACAAGCACTAGCTATAGCGATAATAATTCTTCTACAACTAATCTTTATTCTGGCTCCCAACTTAAGAAGATTTAGACGTATTCTTCCCACAGTTGCTTTAGCCAATGAAGTTTTTTTAACAGTGTTGACGAAAAGCATTTATGAGAACATAAGCCCAGGAATGTATCCATAATCTTAGTTGATTACTTTGAAATGTTTGAGTTGAAGTTCTATCAGCTAACAAGTCTAATTGTTGTTCTTTAATCCGATTTTCTATCTCGCCTCTCGGACAGTATTTTTTTGTATAAAGTTTTGAGGGTGGAATTTTTGAAGCGGGCAAAGATGTCACCACATGGCGCATTTTTAAGCCATCACTTCCATAACAAACTTTTGTCACTACTCTTCTTTGACAACTCCATAACTTTTCTGTTTTATAACGAATAGAGCGATACCAAGTAGAAATTGGTACTAATTTTTTAACTTCTTCTAAATCTTCTTTTTTCTGAAATAAACTATCCATTAATTCAGTTATTGGAGCTAGTTTTTTTTTCATATTCATGTTTGGCTTTTTCAATTACATCATCCGCTCGTAACTTAAGAACGCCATTTGTTCCCATAGCTATAACATAATCAACTAAAGGCTGATTTTCACAAAAATAGAAGATTTCTTCACGGGCATAGGCACTATCACCCCTAACTAGGATATGAGTCTCTGACCATTTTTCTCTAATTAGTCCGATAATTCTTTGTAATTCGTCTAAGGCTCCATCGGCTGGATCTACATTAGATGAACGAAGTTTAGCAACTAATAAATGATGCCCACAGAAAATATATAAAGGAGCATAACATACTCCGTGATAATAACTATTAAAAAATGCCCCTTCTTGATTACCATGTACTTGGTCATCCGTGACATCCATATCTAATATAATACTTAAGGGAGGTTTTTTATAAGACTCTAAACAAAATTCGACAAAAGATTTTTCAATGGCTTCAAAGTTGGGTTCTATTTTATGATAACGACTCGTTTTTTGGTCGAGAATAGTCTCAGGACAATATTCCAATCTATTAATTGTACTTTTTCCAGCTAACCATCCCTTTTTATCTTCAAGTTCATTAAGCTTTTCTAAAGCGATCTTAAGGGCAGGATCGTGACGTAATTTATCATGGTCATTGACATCTTCATAGCCTAAAATAATTCCATAAAGCCTTTGTGCTAATAACTCATGAACGGAATGATCTACATAAGATTGATGACGATGATCTTGAAAACAGTTACCAAACTTCTCGGTAATTCCCAGTTTTTTATCCAACTCAGCTATCCAGACAATCCCCGCATCTGAAGTGATTAGTCCCCCATCAAAATTAGCGATTATTTCTTTTCCTTTCTGTTTACTAAAGTTGATTACTTGACGAGGGGTTCGGGGATGACTGGGACTCATTAAATCAGTTTAAGGTAAATTGCTTTAATAATTAAATTATAGCATATTTTATTCTAACAATCTAGTACTATTAGAGATTTTATTAATAATTTTTTTTGAAAAATGAGTGATTGATTTATCTTTTCATCTTTGTCTAATTCGGGTTGATTTTAACTTAAAATCTGACAACAGACTGTTGGTTGGGGAAATCTGCGATCGCTCTGTTCAAACCCACTTCCTGTAAGGCTTCTGTGTTTGGCGATCGCAGATTTTGTGAGAAATTCGGGTAATGTGTGGACAATTTTCAGGGACTCTCATTAATTTTGTAGTTCTACTCGTTGATTTTCTCCCAGCACCTTTACGCTTACCACCACGTCCTGATTTTTTCGTTTTCGGTGATTCAGTATTCATAGGTATTTTAGATTTTTGTTAACAATAATCAATATTGTATTTTGAATTTTGTTAACCGTCAATCAAATAATTTTTAAGGATACAGATTTCAATAAATCACATCCATACCGACTATGATTAAATCTATAAAAATTTCAGTGATACGGGTATCAAAAAATAAGTCTTACATTATACGTGAGTCATAACTGCAACTGTTAAGGTTGTTTTTAGCATAGCCCACTAGATTATTTAGTTTAGGGTTAGTTCTTTAGCGGTGGTTGTTTTGGTATCGCTTAAGAGCGATACTACAGTATTGAATTACAGTTTACAAGGTCACTTTAGTAAATTTAGCTTTGTATTTTATATTACATTTTGGTTGGATATACTACACACTAAACCAAAAAAATTTACTTTAAGCATAATTACTCAACAGTACCCTTAAATAACCCTACTATGGGACTAATTTGGGACTAATCTGCTACACTTAACTGTAGGTGCATCCTACTGAAATCGCTGAAATACTTATTATAACTACTATGGACGTAACTGGACTCGAACCAGTGACCCCATCGATGTCAACGATGTACTCTAACCAACTGAGCTATACGTCCGCACGGAGTTTAATCCTAACATAGTATTTTCCAAAAATGCAAATAAATTTCTTAGTTGTCTTATCTTTTGCTTGGTTGTTGATATATTCTTTGACAGACTGTCTTTTGACAAATCTAAAAAATTTTGTCATAGTGCTTATTCAATAATACGTTTAATAATTAGGAACCCTTCGTTTAGGAACAAATAGTAATAGCTATAAATTTGGCGATCAGATTATGTTAACGGCCTGGGGTGCAAGAAAATGGAGCAACTGGGCTAGTACATCTTTACGCATTAAAGGGAAAAATTGGGGTAATATTAGCGGAAAAGATACCCGTCTCAACCCTAATATAGTTCCCACTGCTGATCCCACTCGAAGGGGAGGAACTCAAATTGATATTGGTTTTGGACTGAATCTTTTTGTCCCCGAAGGAGATTTAAAAAGTGGTCGTTTAGCCATCGAATTTGAAGTACCTGTTTATCGCGCACTCCAGGGACCACAATTAGAAACAGATTGGCAATTAACGGCTGGGTTACAGTACACATTTTAAGCCAGTGAAATACCATCCAGGTAATTTTTCTGGTATGCTTGTTGTCAAACTAACTGTCGCACAATTCTCAACTATACTACTAATTAAAGTGGAGAGAAAAATGAACCCCATGAAGAAATTGGTTAAAGCAATGTTGAGTAATCTTGGATCTGAATCAGAAAACTTACCTGCTGCGTTACAGACCAAAAAGATTCAATCGCTCCAACTTAATGTCGCAAGGGGTCTCCCGTCATACGAATGTGTTTTCGGGAGGGGAATTGCGACCAGCAAATAAACCGACCGTAGGGAGTCCTTTTAAACAGGAGATTGTTGTTTTTCAACATATTGTTTAAGTTGTACAGAAAAGCTTGTACAGGTAAAATATCCAAGCAGCAAGTACAAACGGCTTTGGCTGACACCGTACCGACGATGCTCTCGGGATCGGATCTCTGAAATGGGATAATAGTCTGTGGACTCTGTGTAAGACGGTACATGGTTTTTAACTATGGTATGCAACGGTGGATGAAACACCAAACCTAAATCGCGAGGTTTAGGAATCACCGCCCTTTCAGGGCGCGTGAGGATGTCAAGTCTTGGTGTCCCATTAAAACTATCGAGATTGAACTTGTAAGATTTGACCTACAAAAACTCAGTAGATCACAAAATCAGTTTGAGACAGGAGATCCCATAGGAAATCTGACTTTAGCTTGTCCTCAATGTAACCAAGCAAAAGGAACACAAGATATTAGGGACTTTCTTCAACATAAGCCCCATCTACTCAAAAAAAATCCTCATACATTTTAAGGGGTTTAAATCTTAAATAAACCTAAAAAATATCGACATAAAATAAAGACAACTTTGACGAGTTGTCTTTTGATTTCTCAGAAAGCTTGTGTTAGGTTATGGGAGAAAATTTCTTAATCATAATTTCATGAAACATCAAAAACCCTCCTTTTCGTTTATCGCTAAACCCTTTAAAAATATGACCATCACTGCTGCAACTGCTCTAGCATTAGTAACAGGAGTAAGCACAGAAGTTGAAGCTGCTATTATTAATTTTGATGCTGATACTTATGCTTTTTCTAATCCTAATACTTGTACTCCTCAATTACCAGATACAGGAGGAAAGTGTTTTGTTGAAGATGGGTTTAATGTTGAAGCGTTTTCTGCTCAAGGTATAGGAACTCCTGCCGCTTTTTATAGTGACGGTGCGCATTTCCATGCAAGTAATTCCTACGAAGCGCAACATTATAATGATGTTGATCGCTTATTAGGCATTTATTTAACTTTAGTTGATGGTGGTACTTTTTCTTTAGAAAGTTTAGACTATCAATTAAGGGAGAACAGTGATGCTATTGCTGGTTATTCAACAGATGACACCAAAATTTTAATTAGCACTACTTTTGATCCGACTGAACCGGTTTTAGGACAGTTTACAGAGGTTTCTCTTGGTAATCAATTAGGTTTACCCTTTCAAACCTTAAACCTGACAGAATTTGAGGATATTACTCAGGTTTATATTGCCAGTTCAGGAGATGTGAACTTTGATAATATTACTGCTAATTCTATTCCTGAACCAAGTTCGTTAGTCGGATTATTACTTGTAGGAAGCATGGGTTTTTGTTTCAGACGAAAAGAAAGCCAAAGATAGATAATTAATCGGTATCTTTGACTCTAATAACATTAATATAACCTTAGTTTAACAGCAGTAGGGGTCAACCCTGAGCGTAGTCGAGGGGTTGACCCCTACCCACCCCTCCCAGGAGGGGTAAATAAAGGGAATTAACGACCACCAACGGTGATTTTATCTACTTTTAAATGGGGTTGACCAACGGTAACATAAACACTACCACTGACGGAACCACAAAAACCTGGAGCCAGTCCTAAATCTTGAGAACACATAGATATTTCGTTCATAATATCCTTAGCAGTTCCGATTAAAGTTGCTCCTTTTAACGGTTTAGTAACTTTCCCATTTTCGATTAAATAAGCTTCAGAAACAGAGAAATTAAATTCACCGGTAGGGCCAACACTTCCCCCACCCATTTGCTTACAATAAATACCTTTATCAACCGAAGCAAAGATATCATCAACAGAAAAATTACCTTCTGCAATATAAGTATTACGCATCCGAGAAGCAGCAGCATAGGCATAACTTTGACGACGGCCGCTACCAGTGCGAGGATGACCGGTACGTATCGATCCCGTGCGATCGGCGATAAAGTTCTTGAGGATGCCATTTTCAATCAACAGAGTGCGTTGGGTGGGCATTCCTTCATCATCCATATCGATAGTTCCAAAGGCTTTATCGGAACGACCTTCATCCCATGCAGTCAAATTTTCGTGGGCAATTTTTTCCCCTTTTTTGTCCATAAAGGGGGTGGTTTTGTGTTCGATCTGGGTAGTTTCGAGAAGATGGCCACAAGCTTCGTGGAAAATGACCCCACCGAACTCATTGGCCATGATAACGGGGTAATTTCCCGATTCTACAAAGTCAGCATAGAGCATTTTTCCAGCAGACTCCGCCACCCCTTCGGCTGCGTTTTCATAGTCCCATTGACGCAAGAAACCAGGATCACTGGTATCTCCAAACCGTTTCCCAATAGAGGCGCGATGTTCTCCATCTGCGCAGAATAAGGAGTAACCCACGGACTGGGTAAGGCGAATATCTCTGGCAAAAGTACCATCACTAGCTGCTACTAAAACTTCTTGCCAGTCTCGGAAATACATGGCACGACGGGACTGGATATGCTTAGCTTTTTGTGCCATTTTCCCGTTAGCTTGTAGTAAGGTGTCTCCCATTTCTTCGATGGAACTACATTGGGGTAACCACACCTCTTTATTATTGGTGACGGCGTAATCTCGTAATAATTCCAAGTTAATTTCTGGGATATAGGCGTTAGGGGAGGGTAAGGTTAAACCTAAGATGGATAACCCCTTTTCTAAGGCCGTTTTTAGCCCTTTAAAGGAGAGGTCATTGGTGCTAACATAACAGTCCGCTTTGCCCTTAAAAATGCGTATTCCTGCGCCACTGGATAAACGAGGGGAAATGCTGGTAATAGCGTCTTCTTCCGCTAAACAGCTAATATAGTTAACCCGTTCCAAGAAAAATTCTAAAAAGTCTGCACCTGCTGCCCTTCCTAACCCTAAGAGGGTGGAGAGGGGATCTTGCCAACTGCTATCGAAGCGATCGCGACTTGATTGATATGATAATTGAGGTAATTCTTTGGATAGTAATAACGTTGCTGTCATAAGTTCGTTTCCTTAACTGGGTTTGAATATCGTAGGGATTAGGTTTATTTTTTATTTTATCCTTTATTTTCCCTGAAACCAGAAGGGGGGCGATCGCTACTCCAGGCCCACCATGCTTGTTCACATTCGCAGAGATAAAATTCTTGCCATCTTCGGCCATAGTCTTCGGTTATTACTGGGGCCCTTCGATTAATCCAAGCTTTTTGGGCTTTATTGGCACTAGCATGACAGCGAGGGCAACAAAATTGTAACCCATGAATCGCTGTTTCGGTCCAAGGTGGAGGAGTGGGACTAAAAGCATCCATTTTTATTCTTTTAAACAGTGGTTATCTTTCTATCTTAAGTGTTGACAGAGGACTCCTGTTACAGTTGTTTGATAACAGATTTAATCAATCCAACTTATGTGATGAATGGCTCATTAGATGGTTTAGTGGGAAGTAATGCAGCTAATGATAAATTCTATGGTCATGTACCAGAAATGCGCGCACAATACGGTTCTCTATATCCTGCTAGTTACTTTCGATTAGTAGAAGCATACAACCTCAAACAACAAATTGAAAAGGCAGATAAAGAGCGACTTTCCTACTTTGAGAATTTTAATTCTAATTTAGTTTTGGACTTTGGACAAAAAAAGTTAGCGTATATTTTACGCTAAACCAAAATCCCAAAATATCGGCTCTGTATCAGTCAATAAAATTGGCTGACAAATAGGACTAATCTATAGATTCTGAGGAAAACTAAGGAGCTTTTAAGTTTTCAGTTGATTTTTTGCTCCCTTTCTTGATAACATCATGACGAGTTCGTGGGGCTTTTTTGTAACCTTTAATACGTCCGGAAGAAAAACCTCGACGTTTGGGAAATTTGGCGAAAGTCCCCAAGGTCGTAATTATTCTTGAAAAGTCTCTTTGAACTAGACTAGGGGTGATTTTGATGGATTTATTAGTCTTCAAATACTGTTCCCAATCACGGGGTAAAACCACAGCTAATTTTCTGGCAGCCCACAAATTTACATAAGAAAGAAGTGTTAGTTTAAACCAATTTTCTTCATGATGTACATCGGGAGTTAAATAAGATGTCATCAATAATCTTTGTTCACCAAATCGAAAAAGATGTTCCATGTCATAACGTTGTCGATAACACTGATAACAATTAACTAAACTTAACTCATCGCGCCGAGAACCAATAACAATAAGCCACATAGGTTTCCAAATACTATTTCTTTCTTGAGCTCTGACAACAATCTGGAGTAAAGTAAAGGGGTGATTGTTCATTTTATAGTTTTTAGTTCCTCTCATTAACATCTGTTTCCATCCCGAAATAGTCACTGTTAATTGACGACCTTTTTTCGTTGTAAAGGGAACATGATGAACTTCATCAGGTTCAGTCCAAGTTTGGTCATCTTTAAGGTCAAATTTATCCCCATACCAACGGGGATGTCCCGAAGTTTTGGCTTGATTTGGGTCCCGAATAAATTGACGATAAAAAACTCGGTCACTTCTAACTCTTGTAATAGTAACTACGTCTTCATGCTTAACTTGTTCCCCAATAAAATCCTTTTGGCTGTAGTCACTATCAGCCACTAAGACAGATAATTTATCAGAAAATAAAGAACTTTGCCAGATTTTTTTTAGTTGTTGATTGCCTTGATTTACTCCTTTATGTTTAGAGGGGACTCGCTCTCCTGATAAGGGGACAGCCCAAGGGACTTTTTCTGTGTCTATTTGGTCAGGTAAAGCGCAGACAACGGAATAACAATGTCCAATATTAATGGGTTTATTTCCCTTAATTGGATTGGGGTAATGAATAAAGGTTTTATCCGCTAACGTTTCGGCAAACCGTCGTGGACAGGGAGTTCTGTCAATACCAAATAAGTTATAATGTTTTGAAGTGGGAGGAATTGTTCTCGATACCGCTGAAAATAAAGTCTCAATTCTCTGTTCATAATTAGGGTCAGTTTGAGTGGGTAAAAACTCTTGAATTCCTCTATATAAACTGTTATAATCTCTTCTAAATAAAGGATTGAGAGACAATTCAACGACTGAGTGAGCTTGTTGGTTACTGGAGAGGGCATCGAGTAATTCTATAATAGTTTCTTTTCTAGCTTTTAGTCCTTGGAAGAGGTTAGACCTCCACACCAGGAATTCCTCGACAGACGTAGCCGTTTCATTTTTGGTCATTTTTAAAATTTATTACCTTATTAATTAGCGGAATATATACGCTAACATCAAAAGAGGTTGTTTGTTACAGTTAAGGCTAATGTCATCACATTCCGAACTTAAGACCAGTCAAGATGTCCACCTGAGAGCCAAACAAATTAAGAGTCTAATTCGCTCTCTTAAACAGAAAATAAAGAAAATTGAACGGGAAGGGGAAGTAGCACCAGCTAATTGTCATATTATTCGTTATCAGGTTAATCGAAAGGGAACAATCTACTGGTATTATAAACTACAGGCTGCTGAATCAATTTTTCCTATGGCCACTAATAATGAGAAAAAAACCAAATATAAATATTTAGGACGAGCCGGAAGTTCTGCTCATATTGATGCTGTAGAAAAACTCACTAGAAGAAATCTCATTGATGAATTAGAACGAGTCATTCAATCTCTAACTGAAAGCTACTTAGATATCTATATTGGAACCGAAACTGAATGAAGCTATTTAATATTTAAAATCCCCTAAAAAGATGGAAAGAGAGTTTTTAAAATCACCTTAATTCTCTATTTTAGCTCTGGAGATATGTTTAGCGTAAAATTTACGCTAACAATTGTTTTTTATCCAAAGTCCAATCAAAAGACTTTAGGTAAAAACAAAGTTATTAGCATCTAAAATACTAGTGCAGCTTGGCGAAAGTAATCCACCAGATTTTTACAGAAACTTTCGTGACTAGCCACGACAATGTGTTTCAATGAAACTAACGGAAGAATCTCGAAGTTGATGTCCATGATAAAAGCATTGCCAATTAACCTCTCCAACCTACAGAAAACAGTACTCCAACAAATAGTGAGAGGGACAACAAACCCCTATCGCCTTGTTAGACGAGCCAAGCTAATCTTAGCCGCAGCATCAGGAGAGAGCAATAGTTCTATTAGTCGAAGATTAGAATTAGACCGAGTACAAGTGCGTCAGTGGCGATCGCGATGGTTTGAGGAGAGAGAAAAACTGAGTGCCGCCGAAGAACAACAGGTAACGGAGAAAGCATTAATGGTCTTGATCAAAGGAATTTTTAGCGATCGCCCAAGACCTGGAACAACAAAATCCTTTACGGTCGAACAAGTAGTCCAGATTGTAGCGATCGCTTGTGAAGAATGTGAAAAATCAGACAGACCAGTGAGCCATTGGACACCTTCAGAGTTGGCGGATGAAGCCATAAAAAGAGGAATTGTCGAAAAGATTTCCCCCCGTAGTGTGGGGCGTTTTTTAAAAAGAAGCGACATTACAACCACATCTCGTTCGTTACTGGTTAAATGCCAAAATTGATGATCCCTTAAAATTTAAAAAGCAAGTCAAATATATCTGTGAACTTCATCAAGAAGCTAAAACTTTGTTAGAACAAGGAATTCATTTAATTAGTACAGATGAAATGACAGGGATTCAAGCTCTTGAGAGATTATTTCCGAACAAAAGAATCAAGCCTAAACAAGTAGAAAAAATCGAATTTGAATATGAAAGACACGGAACTTTAAGCTTGATTGCGAACTGGGATGTGGCAAGAGGAAAAGTTGTTAGTCCCTCTATTGGACCGACAAGAACAGAACAAGATTTTTCTGAACATATCCAGAGAACGATTAAGATTGATGAAAAAGCAGAATGGATTTTTATTGTAGATAAACTCAACACTCATAAATCGGAAAGCTTAGTCAAATTAGTAGCAGAAAGCTGTGGAATTACTATTGATTTGGGGAGAAAAGGAAAGGAGGGGATTTTGCAATCTATGGACAGCAGAGCAGATTTTTTATCAGATGAATCTCATCGAATTCGCTTTGTTTATATTCCCAAACATACATCGTGGCTTAATCAAATTGAGTGTTGGTTTTCGATCTTAGTCAGGCGTTTACTCAAAAGAATTACTGTCCGTTCAACTGAAGAACTATCCCAAAAAATTCTCAATTTTATTGATTACTTTAATCAACATTTTGCTAAGCCGTTCGTTTGGAAATTTAAGGGCTTTAAAGATCATAAGTGGCTGGTGGATTATTTTTGCTAAGCTGCACTAGGTTATCGTCGGAAAATCCGTTAATTAACTCGATGTAGGTTAAGTCATCTTGGGGAGAGTACCACATATTGGAGCGATGGCCCAAAGTTTGCCCCCGATGAATGTACCAAAAACGATTAGGGGATTCGATGGTCCCTACTCCTAAACCATAAGAATCATAGCTAGGGTTGTCAATGGTAGGTCTAATATCGAGCATTTGCTCCAAACTTTCCTCTTCCAATAACTCCCCTTTGAACAAACCACGGGCAAAGATATCTAAGTCTTGAAGATTAGAAATCATTGCCCCCGCTGCCCATGCCCAAGACAAACCAAGAAAGCTAATATTATTTAAGGTTCCGTCCCCATCAAAATCCCAGTAAGCATTAACAACCTCTCCATTAACCTCTTCTTCTCCTGCAAAAAAAGTATTTTCTAGACCTAATGGGGTAAGAATGCGATCGCGGATTTCTTGGGCTAGATTATTCCCTGTGACGGCTTCTATAATTAATCCAGCTAAGATAAAATTTGTATTAGAATATTCCAGAGATTCTCCTGGGGCAAACAAAGGATCAAGGCCGTTAACAAACTCAGTTAATTCTTCTGGTTGCCACTCTGTTAAAAATATTGTGGGGTCAATGGCAGCTTGGTTAAAAATTTCCGTTAAATAGTCAGGAATACCGCTTGTATGCTGTAATATCTGTCTTAGAGTTATATCTTGAGCATTGGCAATATCCTCGGTAATAGTTTCTGGCAGCCAAGTAGTGAGGGTATCTTCTAAGGTTAATGCACCTTCTTCTACTAGCTTTAAAATGGTAGCAGCGACAAAGGTTTTGGTGATACTGCCAACTTGAAAAAGATCGTCAGTTTCTACTGGTATGTCATTTTCTAGGTCAGCTACTCCACTGGCTCCATACCAACTGCCAGAGGGAGAAACGATCGCCACCACAGCCCCGGGAACTTCGGAGGCCCGTGTGCCATCCAACCCTGTTTGTAGCTCTTGTTGTAGTTCTTCTTCTAAGGTAATCTCACCCCCTTCGATTTGGGCTTGAGTAAGATCAAATTCGGATAGGTTAGGAGCATTAACTCTAACAACTATACCTGTGTCTGGGGGTGGTTCACTAAGGGTTAGGGTTAGGGAGGAAACGGTTCCCTCAGATTCGATTAGGGTTTGTGGTTGTAGGATTAAGCTGACTTCGGGTTCCATTGTGGATAGTTAATGAGTTAAATTATCAATTACTATACATCTTAAACAAAATTAACAAATGGTGGGTTATCAATTAACAATTAATAATTAGCAATTGACAATTAATTAATTTGGGGTGAATTATTCACCCCAAAGGCAAACTTAAATATCTAAGTCTGTTAGATTTAATTTTGGTCCGTAGGTTTCGATAAACTCCCGTCTGGGGGCAACTCTATCGCCCATTAAAATAGTAAAGATGCGATCTGCTTCGGCAGCGTCTTCTATTTCTACTTGTTTCATACTACGGGTTTCTGGGTTCATGGTAGTTTCCCACAGTTGGGTTGGCATCATTTCTCCTAACCCTTTAAACCTTTGAATCGTATAATTCGCATTATTAGGAAGACTATTAATATGTTCTTGTAATTGTCGTTCATTATAACAATACATATGGTTACGTCCCCTCTCTACTTTATACAAGGGAGGACAAGCAATATAAACATATCCTTGGTCTACTAATGACCGTTGATACCGATAGAAAAAGGTCAATAATAAGGTCCGAATGTGCGCCCCATCTACGTCAGCATCGGTCATAATTACAATACGATGATAACGCAATTGTTCGGAATCAAATTCTTCTCCTTTTATCCCTAAACCCAAAGCAGTAATTAAAGATTGAATTTCGTTATTTTTGTAGATTTTTGCATCATCGGTTTTTTCAATATTAATAATTTTACCTCTGAGGGGCAAAATAGCTTGAAACCGTCGATCTCTTCCCTGTTTTGCTGAACCTCCAGCAGAGTCTCCTTCTACTAAGAAAATCTCTGATTCTTCGGGATCACGACTACTACAGTCTGCTAATTTTCCGGGTAAAGGGGAAGACTCTAAAACGGACTTACGACGTACTAATTCACGGGCCCGTCTGGCTGCTTCTGCTGCTTTAAAAGCTTGTACAGCTTTTTCAATAATATTATCAGCAACTTGGGGATTAAATTCTAAGTATTCGGTTAACACTTCCCCCACCAAAGAGTCTACAATTCCCCTAACTTCTGTATTACCTAATTTTGTCTTTGTTTGTCCTTCAAATTCCGGCTCAGGCACTTTAACAGAAATAACTCCTGTTAAACCTTCTCGAACATTCTCCCCACCTAAATTGGCATCATTCTCTTTTAATTTGTTGCGTTTTCTGGCAACATTATTCATCGTCCTTGTGAGAACTGTTTTTAAACCTTCTAAATGAGTTCCTCCATCAATGGTACGAATGTTATTGGCAAATCCTAATAAGTTATCGCTATAAGCATCGACACACCATAGTAAAGCAACTTCAACTTGTGTGCCGTTCTTTTCTCCTGAAACATAGATAATATCTTGGTGTAAGGGGTCTTTATCCCTACACATATAAGTAACGTATTCTTTAATACCTCCTTCATAACAATAGGTTTCATTATAGGGTTCTTCTTTTCTATGATCAGTAAATGTAATTTTAACCCCGGCATTGAGATAGGCTAATTCTTTTAACCTTCCTGCTAAGGTACTATAATCAAACTCGATTCCTCCTGAAAATATTTGGATATCAGGAAGGAAAGAAACCGAAGTACCAGTTGAGTGTTTTTTATCTGGTTTTGTGTCTAATGAACCAAGAGGAATACCCCTCTCATAACGTTGGGTATGAATATTATTATCACGCCAAACGTTAACAACAACCCATTCAGATAAAGCGTTAACCACGGAAATACCAACCCCGTGTAACCCTCCCGAAACTTTATAACCACCGCCTCCAAATTTTCCCCCGGCATGAAGTACCGTCATGACGGTTTCTAAAGCTGACTTTCCCGTGGTAGGATGAACATCTGTAGGGATACCACGGCCATTGTCGGTAACAGTTATTGAACCATCGGCGTTGATATCAATTTCGATATGGGTGCAATAACCAGCCAAAGCCTCATCAATTGAGTTATCCACGACTTCATAGACAAGGTGATGAAGTCCTCTAGGCCCTGTGGTTCCAATGTACATCCCTGGGCGTTTGCGGACTGGATCTAACCCTTCGAGAACTTGTATCTGCTCTGCACCGTAATTACTTTTTTTGGTCATGGAGTTTCCCTTTATAATCGCTTTTGAGGTGGCTTATGCCGACTCGATAGCAAAATCTTTAAAAATTGTAGCACATAAGGGTTAAAGGCTGCTTAAGGTTGAACTGAGAATATTTATATTGTAAGATCCCATGTCATAACCATTAGCCTATGCTTATATATTATCACTGACTGCGATAAAACTAAGACCACTAAACCTGGTGACTTGATAGTTTAAATCATTGAGTTTCTCAATGATATTGTTCATATTATGTTTTTTGTCTAAGAAATGGGTAATGAAGGGGGTTGAATTATGAAAAATTAAAACAGGTTGATGCTGTTTAATAGTTTTAACCATTCCTTTTAATATACCTAATTCATTTCCTTCTAAATTGATTTTAATAAGACTAATCTTTTTGTTATTAGGAAATCCATACTCATCTAATGCCATCGATTTGAGTGATTTTTCTTTTAAATCTGGGTAATAATAGCTTTTCGGGTTACTTATATATATATTTTCAATAGTGATTTTATTTCTTATTTCTCCAAGATAAAATTTATAATTATCTTTAAATAACTGATAGTGCGAGTAATCAGGTTCAAAGGATATAATATCGGTTTTAATGCGATTTTTGGTTAATATAATACTCAGTAAACAGCTAACCATTCCTACCTTGGCACCAACATCAATAAATATATCATCACCTTGACAGTATTTGAAGATTACAGGAATTAATTCATCCATCGATTGTTGATAATATATCTTTTTCCAGATTAAAAATTTATGCAGTATATTATTAGGGAAATGATACTTAAATGTATAAATTTTATCCTGAAAAGGAATTTCTAGGAGTTGATACTCATTCTGTGAACCATGATGAATTTTCCTTAATTGACAAGCAGGTAATTTTAAGATTTTTTTACCTGCCATTATTAACCAATTTTTTCCAACATTTTTGAATATAGATAAACAAGTATATTCACCATTTTTATTACTATATTTACGTGCATTGGTGATTATAGCATGAGATACATTTTGACACTGTTTATAATTAATTTTATTCTCAAATAAAGTAACATCTTCTAATAAAGAAAGATAATCAAAGCCCCCTATTTCTTTAAAATAATCTCGTCTTACACAAAAAACTTGATCCCCATAAGGCGATCGCCTGATATAATTAACAGTCCAAGCAACCCATTTTAAAGCTAAATGATCAGAATTAAATTGTAAATCAAAATAAGCTAATTTAATATTTTTATGGCTCAAAATAGAGATTAATTTATGATCCCATTCTGATGGTAATAAGGTATCTGCATGACAAAAAACAAGATATTTTCCTGATGAATGTCTTAACCCTACATTCATTTGAAAAGCACGACCTAAAGATGATATAGTAAACGATTGTATAGAAATATTAGGATAGTCATTTGTAAATTCTTCAACTCTTTCTAAAGTATTATCGTTGCTTCCTCCATCAACCACCAAAATTTCTATATTATTTGATGTTTCAGCTTGTTTAACTATATTAGCTAAAGTATCATAGATAGAATTAACTTCATTGAGAGTAGGAATAATAACAGATATTATAGGTTGATTTTCTTCAATCAAGTTACTTAAACCAAGAGATTTTAAGTCACTAATTTCGTCAACATCTACTAAGCTCTGATTGAGAATAGAGGCAGAGTTATAATTTTTTTTCATCAAAGTATAAGTCTGTTGGCCCACATTTCCTAAACTATAATTAATGCTGGTAAAAACATCGCTATAAGATGGTAAAGCAATGAGATAATAACCATTATCTTTAGTTAAGGCGATCGCTGCTTCTTTTCTTTTGACACATTCAATGGCTTGAGATAAAATATCAGCAGTAATCCCTGGTATATCTGCCCCAATTATTATTACTTCTTTTAACTGTTGTGCGATCGCATTTATCCTTTCCCCAAAAGAGGTTGAAGGTTGTTTAATAAAAGACAAGACACCAGAGTTTATCCCTTGCTTAATATCCAATACTAAAGCAGGATCAAAACCTTGGATCATCTCTGTTTGATAATCTATTCCTGTATAATTTACAATAATATTAACCCCATTGATCTCACGGAGTAAAATCATCAACATTTTACTCATAAAAACCCCATGGATATTGGCCGCCGTGCGATCGCCAATATCCCAAGCTAAACGAGTTTTAACCTTTCCTGGATCGGGGTATCGAGTAAACAAAACAATGCTAACAGGATAAGGTAAATTTTCTTTCTCAACCATGAATTAATCAAACATTCTAAATTATTCCCCATACCGCTCTTCTTTCCAAGGATCACCCCGTCGATGGTAACCATTTTTTTCCCAGAAACCTAACTAATCTTCTGGTAAAAATTCTAAACCATTAATCCATTTTGCACTTTTCCAAGCGTATAAATGGGGAATAACTGTCCGCATCGGACCACCATGATCAGGAGGTAAGTTTTCTCCTGATAGTTTGAAGGCAAAAAAGTTATCTTCTAAGACAAAATCCTTTAAAGGAAGATTAGTTGTATAACCCCCATAACAATGCTGCATAATATAGGTTGCTTTGGGATCAACATCTAATAAGTCTATAAAGTCTGTAATTTTGATTCCTGTCCACTTAACATCTAATTTTGACCAACGGGTAACACAGTGAAAATCTTTGGTAAATTCGTAATGGGGTAAACCCATAAAATCTGACCAAGAAAAGGTTTTTGGTGTCACTAAACCCCAGACTTTCAATTGCCAGTTTTCGGTACTTATTTGGGGAGTATCACCATAGGTTAAAACGGGGAAACCTTTTGCTAAATATTGTCCTGGAGGAACACGATCGCTGTTATCGGGTTCTGGTTTTTGGAAGAATTTTAAAGCCATATTTGTTTCAATGATGGACAATGGATAATTATCCGTTGTTTATGCAATAATCTACTTTAGATATTATGATACTCCTAATAGTGAACCTTGACAATCTTCAATACTTATTGTCTAAATACCATCAGAAGATTTAAAATAGTATTAACAATCGTCCTCTAAATTAATCTATGCGACTCATTTTATATAGCAAACCAGGGTGTCATTTATGTGAAGGACTCGAGGGGAAACTAAAACAAATAGAAACCCCAAAATTTGACCTAGAAATACGGGATATTACCACCAGTGAGGATTGGTTTACTGCTTATCAGTACGAAATTCCTGTTTTACGGTTAGAGCTACCCGAAGGAGAAAAAACAATCCCCCGATTTTCTCCTCGTATGTCTGTAGATAGATTAGCACAACAATTAGATAAATATTTACAGTTATCAGATGATGAGTAATCTAGATTGAAGATTTGTTAACTAGCTTGTTTTTGAGGAAGAAAAGATTGAAACAAAGAAAATATGTAGACAAAGGTAGTAATAAATAATTGAAAGTTTTTGATTTCTTTTGTTTTTTTCATTGTTCAATCTCCCTTGCTTAGTTATTCAGAATAATTTTCAACTTATCAGAAATATGATTTTGAGTCTTCCCCCAAAAGAGTGATCCAAAGAGGTTAAGTTTAACTAATTACTTTGATTAAGTTGTGCTGTTTTAACGGTAAAAGGATTCGATAGAGACACACTTTCGATTTTATCGAAAGCAACACCTACTCCAGTCAAGAAACAAGCGATGATTACAGTATCAATGAGAATCTTTGTGAATTTCATAATGATGTAAGTAATTGAATGACCACTTTCTAGATTAAGATTCCCTTGTGTCTTTTCCATGTCATTGTTATAGCAAAGTTATGTCATCCATTACCTTGACCAGAAAACCTGAAATTGTATTAGAATGAACATGAAGAGATGGTAACTCAATTAGGATATTGATTTTATGAGCGATCGCAATGGTCCCGACTGGGAAGAAAAATTAGAACAAAAATTTAAGGATCTCGAAGCAGAAATAAACAATAAAACCTCCCCCGTACGCCCTTTTAACCCCAAAGAAGTCAAAAATAACGAGACTGTATCACGGGTCACTAATTGGTTTCAAGGGTTAGAAACCCCTGCCAAAGTCGGTGTTGCTGTGGTTGGGGTGATTGTGGGTTTATCTGTCCTCAATGGCGTTTTAAAGTTAGTCACCTCTTTAATTGTAGTGGGAATTTTAGGGTTTGTTCTTTACGGTTTATATCGGGCTTTAATTCAGAATAAATCTAAGTGATAAATTACCATTTTATACCAGGGGTTTAGCATTCCTAAACCCGTTAACTTGTACAATAACTGAGCTAAATCCTCATATATAGATTAATAATGAATTTTGATGTTGTAATAATTGGTAGTGGAATCGGTGGTTTAACCGCAGGAGCTTTATTAGCAAGATATGGCAAAAAAGTTGCTATTTTTGAGAGCCATTCTATACCTGGGGGTGCTGCTCATACCTTCACCCGTAAAGGCTTTACTTTCGATTCAGGACCCTCTTTTTACTGTGGTTTAGGTAATGATAAACCTTCTCTTAATCCCCTCAAACAAGTATTAGATATTGTCGGAGAATCTTTGGATGTTGTCCCTTATGATCCCCTAGGCCATTATCACTTTCCAGAAGGTACATTCCCCGTTTATAGCGGTTTAGAAGAATATCGTCAAAATGTGGCTAAAATAACCCCAGAGGGTGCTAAGGAATTAGCTGCATTTGAATCAAAGATGTTGGACTTATATGACTGTTTAAAAGATATACCCACCATTGTTCTACGCTCAGATTGGCAGTTGTTTCTGGTTCTAGCAACCCGTTATTTTCCCTCTTTAATCAAGAGTTTATTTCAGGTAGGAATGATTAGCGGTTCGGCAGGGGATATAATGGATAAAACTGTAAAAGATAAGTGGGTACGCCGTTTAATTGATCTGGAATGTTTTTTACTCTCAGGATTAAAAGCAAAAGGAACAGTTGCCCCAGAAATCGCCTTTATGCTCGGAGAAAGAACTAGGGCGGGTGTAGAATATCCCGTGGGAGGAAGCGCAGCTATTATTGATGGTTTAATCAATGGTTTAAAACGGTATGGAGGAAAATTATATCTCAATTCTCACGTTGATAAAATAATTACTAAATCAGGAAAAGCCACAGGAATTAAACTTAAAAAAGGGGAGATTATAGAGGCTTCAGTTGTTATTTCTAATGCCACACTTTGGGACACATATGAACATCTTTTATCCCCAGAAGATTTGCCATCAAGTCATAGACAAGAACAACTAGCAACCCCTGCTGTTAAAAGCTTTATGCACCTTCATTTAGGAATAAAAGCAGAAGGGTTAGAAAATTTAACAGGTCATCATGTAGTGGTTCATGATAGTAATCAAGATATTACCGTTCCTGGAAATACCTGCATGATTTCTATTCCTTCCGTTTGGGATAAAAACTTAGCCCCAGATGGTCATTATGTGGTTCATGCTTACACTTTAGAACCCTACGAAGGATGGGAAAAAAATGCAGACTATGAGAATAAGAAAAAACAGCGATCGCAAACTCTTTATAAAGCGTTAGAAAAGGTTATCCCTGATATTCGTCAACGAGTGGTTCTAGAATTAATTGGAACCCCCTTAACTCATAGTCGTTTTCTCCGTCGTTATCAGGGAACTTATGGACCAGCGATCGCAGCAGGAAATGGTTTATTTCCTAGCTGTTATACACCTATCTCAGGACTGTATCGAGTGGGAGATAGTACGTTACCAGGTATTGGGGTTCCTGCTGTTGCTGCTTCTGGTATTTTGTGCGCTAATACTTTAGTTTCTCCTCAACAAGTTGAGAAGATATTATCTCTTAGATGTTACCAAAAGCAATAAAGGTGAAAGCACAATCTTCTGGTCTGTCCATTGACGAAGTAACGGGAACAAAGTACTGTGAACCTAATTCAACAATGGCAATAGACTTGTCAAATGTTTGCCACTCATTGCCATAAATGGTAGAAATTACTGCTGGTTCTCCTGCAAAGGGTTGGTCAAATTCTATTATATAGGTTCCTGACCAAATCCTGCGGGTGCTGAAACCTTCACTTACTATTTTTTTATTGATTTTGTTTATCAATTCTCCATCAATTCTTTTCCTAAAATGAACTAGCATTGAAGATTCCAGTGGTGGCTCTTGTTGATAACAAATTAAACCTATAAAGTATTGTAGATAAGGATTTTCTCTAATCTGTTCTATAGTTTCTCTATCACTTGTTCCTAATTTTTCCTTAATAATTAATGTCCCTAATGCCATTCTAAATAGTTTGGCTGGCGCACCTTTTTCTGCTGAAAAAAGTTTAGCATATTCTTCCTCAAAATCATCCCAAGGTATCAACTCTGCCATGATTACCCAACGATTATTGGGGGACAATTTGCCCTCGAAAGGTAATTCAAATTTTTCTGGGGGCGGTAAAGGTTGCTCCTCTTTTCGATACATTTGTTCTTGACCAACAACTGGGAGGTGTTTCTACCAATTATAGCGGTTTGTAGCCGACAAAGCTGATCTTTTTTGCGATCGCGAATATGGGTGTAACCTTTTAAAGAATAGGGTTTTGCTTTTATTCAGCAAACCCTAAATAATAAAGCGGATTAGTTAACTTCTGACTATTAACCCAATCGATTAAAGATTGATTATCCTCAAAAAAAGCACCGTAATATATTCCTTGTAATCTAGCAGTTTTATATTCTTTCCAATAACTTTTTTCCCCGTCTTCTCCTCTTAATCTGATTTTCCCTCCATCTACAGCAACCTCTGAACAGCCTTGTTTTACTTCTGGTAATAAATTGTCGATTCTCTGGACTTTTCGATGATGGGTTGAATGTCCAACTTTAAAGCCCATTAATAATAACATATCCTTCTCCGCATTCTGATAAGATTCATTGGCACTTAAGAGCAAACAACACTTTTCTAGAAGGGGACTATGACGAGTATAAGGATTAACGCCTAAGCGGTCACATTGTTTTTCAGTTATTTTTAATTGTCCCACACAACTTTTTATTTTCCGATTTCTTCCTTTTCTCGTTTTTGTTTTTCTTTCGATAAAAAAAGCGGTGCGAACCCGCGTCGTCTTACGGCGCAAGGGAAGGCGCAACAAGACGGGCTATTTGTGGACTAACATTCTCTAAAACCTGCTCCCTCACAGCAGTTTCGATGTCTTCAAGAGTCTCTAAAGAGTCAGGGTCTGCATTTTTATAAAGTATTTCACTTGCTCTGTTTATACAAGCTTCAAGTTCAAGTCTTTCTAATGGAGTCATAATGAGATAATTCTCAATGTTTACACCCCCATTATGTCAGAATTAATTGATGGAAGGTAAATATTTAAACTTATTCGCGAATAAGTTTCGCGAAGTATCTGCATCCTTTTAAACTGTCTAAATACAAAAATGGGATGCTCCCCAATTATCTGACTATTGTAAACTTTCTATATAAAGATTAATAATCATTATCAGCAATACATATTCCTTTACATTTAATACCATTGCTGGCTGTCCGTTTACAATGGGGGCATAAAATAGGATCTGAATTTGAGGAAGTTTCTAATACCTGTTGGTTGGTCGTTTTTTGCGACTTATTTTGAGTGTTCTCTAAGGATGATACCATGATTTTAAAGTTAATTAAACGGTCAATATTTAAGGATTGTATGTCAAACAAAAAGACTATTATTTATTTATTATAATAAAAAATCACCACAGATCAATGTAAACTTTTCTGAGTAACTCTGAATGTGGAAGCCAAGCACATCACAACACAAAACACTATCCACAATGGCTTCTCGCCAAGGTAAGATATTGAATGAACTATAATCCTGTAAGCTTAGGATAATAATATTCAGGAGATAAATAATTATGGCTACCCAAAAAACCCAAACTAACGGCACTCCAAGCGCAGAAACCCCAAAGACAACAGCTACTAGCAAAACCACCACCACTCGCAGTAGAACTACTACAGCGACAGCAGAAAAACAGAGTAGTGCCTTATCTGTTAAAGAAAAAACCAGTACAACCGCTCAGGGTATTCAACTAATTACTGAACCTGGCCTTCTCCCTGGAAACCGTCCCGTAGAAGCTAGTCATCTGAAGATAGTCAGTACCTATAAGTCCGTTGGTGCAGCCCGTCCCGTTGCTGCTGGTGATATGGAAATCTCCAGTACCTTAACCATCTCTGGACAAAGACCGATCATGGTCAGTCATTTACAAGTCAGTGAAACCTATACCGTTATGGGCAATCGTCCTGTTGCTCCTAACGAAATAGATGATCCAGCTTTATTAATGGGCTATCTTGATTAATCAAGGGAAATTCCCAGGTCTATCAAAATACCTGGGTTCAACATTAATCTTTCACTTTAAACACAGAGATTTCTGTTTGTAAACTTTGTGCAGCATCATTTAATCTTTCTAAGACAAGATGAGTATCGTGGAGAGAATAAGCGGTTTGTTCGGACCCTTCGCTCAACTGTTCCATCGCTTCACGGATATGTTGGGCGCTGCGAGATTGTTCTTCCATGCTTTTACTCACTAATTCAAAGCGAGGGGTAATACTTTGCACCTGTTCGATAACTTGAGCAATTTGATGACTAATATTGCCCACATCTTGCACACTACTACTCACTTCTTTATTAAATTTATCCATTTCCATAACTCCTGTAGAAACAGCAGATTGCATTTCTTTAACCATCTGTTCAATTTCTAAGGTTGCTACCGCAGTTTGATCCGCTAAACGACGAATTTCCCTGGCAACTACTGCAAACCCTGCACCATATTCTCCTGCTTTTTCTGCTTCAATAGCAGCGTTTAAAGACAATAAATTGGTTTGATCCGCTACTTTGGTGATAGTTAAGACCACACTGTTAATATTGTGGGCTTTTTCACTCATAATTCCCAATTTAGAAGCAATAGAAGTGGTTGCTTCTGCCAATTGACGCATAGTAGTTTCCATCCTCCCCAAATCATCTTGACCTTGATTTGCTGCGGTGGCCGTACTTTGGGAAAGTTCCGTAATTTGTTCCATGGTATTGACTAATTCTTCAGAGGTATTAGCAATTTCTTGGGCGGTGGTTGTTACCTCATTAGTCGAAGCAATTTGTTCGGTTAAAGTCGCTTCTAATTGTTTGCGAGAAGCAGCCATTTGTGTTGTTGAACTGGTAATAGCAATACCCGATTGTTGTACCTTAGAAATTAAAGAATTAAGGTTATAAATCATGATTTTTAAAGCTTCTAGAAGTTGTCCAATTTCATCCTTAGAAATTACTTCTACTTCTCCGGTGAGATTGCCATTAGAAACCTCTTCTGCCAGTTGAACTGCGTGTCCTAAAGAGTGAGTAATGGTACGAGTAATCCAGTAGCCTAAACTGATAATTGTAATAATACTAATGATAAACGTAATAGAAACAATGTTAACGGTATTTTGTTGATGTTGTTTCGCTACTTTAGCAGAATCTTGGGATAAACCAACTACCTGGTTAACTAGAGCAATATTTTTGTCTTTGAGTCCATCTTGAGAAGCCTGAACTCTGCTGCCAATATTTCTAGCAGAATCGATGTCATTACTATTGATTAAACTGAACACCTTCTCAGCCCCAGTGTTATAACTAATATGAGCTTGTTCGTAATCGTTTAAGCTATCGGCGATCGCCTGAAAATCACTTTCATCTTTTGGGTTATTGGCAGTATCTAGTTGCTTACGAATGAGACTTTGGGAAGATTCGATGGCAGTACGAACCCGACTTTGATTATTAAGAAAGTTAGTACGAGATTGATTAAAATTAGTTTTATTGGTGGGGTTATTGACACTATTAACGCCAGCGATATAAGCTTTCTCAAAGTTAAGCACTTGTTCCAGTTGATTTTCCTGCATTAAAATCAAATTTTGAATCAAAGATAAATCTTCTTCTGACATTTGTCTAACTTCCGCGTATAGCTTAGACATCCCCACCCAAGTAACTATGGCACCAACTCCCATAATAAAAGCAGAAAATACCAACAGTCCCAATAGTTTGGATTCGATAGTCATCGATCTGTAAAATTTCATAGTTTCAACCTTGAAGATTCTCTAATCGTTGAATGCGATTTTTTAGGATGGCTGCCCCTTGTTTATCTCCTTTACTTTCTCGCAGCAAGGCTAAATGAACTAAAGCTTTGCGATAATTAGGCTGAAGATAGAGAGCTTTTTGGAAACACCGTTGAGCTTCTTCTGGGTTGTCTTGCGCTTGAGAAATCTCCCCCAACAAGACATAACCCTCAGCATCAATGGGATTTTGTTGGAGATAAGTTTGACAAGATTGGGCCGCTTCTTCTAATTTTCCCTGATTAGCGAACTTTTGTGCTATTTCTAAAGGAGAAACTTGGATTTGTTGTTTTGAGGGTTTTTTGTTCGGAGGCGATCGCCTCAAAGGTTGGTGAATTTGCGTTGATCTTGAAGTAACTTTGCCCACAGGGAGGGCAACTTTTTGATAAGCAAAAGCCGAGGGGTACGGCATAAAGTGAAAATGAGGACTTTTAACCAAGGTGGTTTCTACGGCACCAACGAATAATAATCCCCCCTCTGATAACAGATTATCTAAGGTTTTGAGAACGCGATCGCGAGAGGCTTCATCTAAATAAATTAATAGATGACGACAAAAAATCACATGATAGGGAGGATAATTCGGAGGCCAAGCAGACAGTAAGTTTTTAGCAGAAAACTTAACTTGACGGCGAATTGAGGGGGAAACTTGATAACGATTTTCCTCAACCTCAAAAAAATGCCGATAATCTACTTGATCGTGAGAACGAAAAGAGTTTTTTCCATAAACACCTTTTTTCGCAATTGTCAATGCTTCCTGACTAATATCCATCCCTTCAACCATAAATTGTCGTGAGGTTAAAGGAGAGTTGAGTAAAGTCATGGCAATGGAGTAGGGTTCTTCCCCCGTTGAACAAGGAACACTGAGTATTCTTAGGGTTTCTTGTGAGCCGGAGGGCAGCCATTGAGTTTTAACATAATGATGTAATAAAGAAAATGCCTCTCGATGCCGAAAAAACCAAGTTTCTCCAATGACAATTTCTTCAACCAATTCTTGAAATTCATAAGCTGAAGATTGTAATCGTTTTAAATAATCCGATATTTTCTTGAGGCCACAAGCTTGTTGACGGATATTGACCGCCCTAACTAACTGACGCTGACCAATTTTATCTGGACCCAAACCAATTTTTTGGGCTAATAACTTCTTAATCCCTTGATAGTCTTGGTTCATCGTTTTGCTTACTGTGAGAGATTTTCCGGTAACAACCAGCTTCGTTGAGCATCCGAGAGTAATTTATCAACCCTTAGTCTTTGAATCATACCGTCTTTTTCAGGAATCATCTCTCCAAAGTAGGCGGCTACCTCAGAGGAGACTTCTGTTGACATCCATTCTTCTTCTGACTTATAGAGGGTGTCTGTTACTCGTTCTGCCATTAGGCCAAGGTAGCGGGTGGTACCATCAGGCATAGGATAATTACTATGATAATCCTTGTACTCAGACAATGACGACAGGGATATTCCCCAATTAGATAACATAAATCGATGGCCGGCACGATTTTACTCCGATAGTTAAACACCCCGGCTACGTATTTTGGTGCTTGGTAGAGTTTTCTCAGTAACACTTGTGGGATAATTTCCACAACTTTTGTACCATCAATGGCGTATCTTTCATCCCCTAGATGAAATAGTAGTAAGAGCATTTAGCGGTTATATCTCGGCTTCTATATTATCCATTATCCGTTGAGAAAAAATCTCCCTAGAAAAAACTAGAGAGATAAAATTAAAAATGAACTCAAATTATTTTAATAATTTGTTTTAGAAGTAAATTGAGCCACCCCAGTAAGAATCTAATTTAGGTGCTACTAAAACATAACCAGATACATCATAAAGATCCTCCTCGGTGAAGTCTCTTAACTCTGGATAGATGTCAGGACGATTAACATTAACGTGGAATTCGGTGTAATCGTCTTCTCCATCGTAACTGGTGGGTTGCTTGAGGTAATCAACGATCGCTAATAAATTATCGCGACGAGGTTCAGCCCCAGCTAAGTCTTCTAGCCCTAAACTAACGTTATTATTGGTTTTGGTTTTCCCTTGTAAATGACACTGAGTACATTCACGTATAAATAGTCTGTTACCATTGGCCAATTGTTGGTCACTGAGAGTTGTCTCTTGCCCATCTTCGGCTAAAGGAATTGTGCGAGTTTTTTCGTTTAATTCTAAGGCAGTAGCATTATGGATGGGGAATTGTAAAAAGAAAAAGACAGCGGCGATCGCCGTCAGGATGAGTCGTTTTACCATTGTTCTCCTACAAATTATGATTTTGTGGTTATATTAATCTTTGAGCGCATCACGGCTTTATTCAAGATACCATAATTTTTGCTCCATAGAGACCATTCAGGGAACTCTTGAGAAGAAACTGGGTTCAGATAATCTGATGTGGTACATACTGAAAATGAAGTGTCTTAATGACCAACGAGTCAGTTTTTGATATCATAGCCCGTAAAATCATAATTAGTTGATTTCACTTTAGTGGTGTCTGAGGAGAGGTAATGGTGAAAACCGTAGATTTTAGTGGACGGCCCTTTCATTTTATTGGCATTGGTGGCATCGGTATGTCAGCTTTAGCATATGTTCTGGCAAAACGGCAATTACCCGTGTCAGGGTCTGATTTGCGTTCAACCCATATTACTGAACGATTACAAGGGGTTGGGGCGCATATTTTTAGCAGCCAAGAAGCAACCAATTTAGAATTATTTAGCGATGGTCCAGAACAAATATTAGAAACCGTATCGGTGGCTACCAATGGTAATGACTTAACCCACCGCAAAGGTCATAATACAGGGTTTGGAAACTCTAACCTTTTATCTTTTAACAAAAATTTACCCCAAGTTATCTGTTCAACAGCTATTGGTCATAATAACTCGGAATATGCTGCAGCCAAGGAAAAAGGCTGCCCTATTTTCCACCGTTCCGATGTCTTAGCTGCTTTGATTCGAGATTATCAAAGTATTGCCGTTGCCGGAACCCACGGCAAAACTACTACCAGTAGTTTAATTGGTTATATGCTCCTCAAGGCAGGGGTTGATCCAACCATTATTGTTGGTGGAGAAGTGGATGCTTGGGAAGGAAATGCTCGTATTGGTGCTAGAGGGGGTTATCTGGTGGCAGAAGCGGATGAGTCCGATGGGTCTTTGACTAAGCATTATCCTAACATTGGTATTGTTACTAATATTGAATTAGATCATCCCGATCACTATCAAACTCTAGATGATGTGGTCAAAACTTTCCAAATTTTTGAAACCCAGTGCGACATTTTAATCGGTTGTCTCGACTGTGAAACCGTAGCAACTCAACTCACGCCCTCTATCACCTACAGCTTAGATAGCAATAAGGGAGCAGATTACACAGTTAAACAACTCTTGAGCGATCATAACGGGACTACTGCACAAGTTTGGGAAAAAGACAAGTATTTAGGGGAAATGCGCTTAACTATCCCCGGCAATCATAATGTTAGTAATGCTTTAGCTGCCATCGCCGTAGGACGAAAATTGGGCTTAGAATTTTCTGTAATCGCTGATGCTTTATTCACCTTTGAAGGGGCAAAACGACGGTTTGAGCAACGTGGCCATTGTAACGGTGTTACCTTTATAGATGATTATGCCCATCATCCTAGCGAGATTGAAGCAACTCTCTCTGCTGCTCGTTGTAAAGTGGATGGTAACAATATTTCTCGTGTTGTGGCTATTTTTCAGCCCCATCGCTACAGTCGAACTGCAACCTTTTTGAAGGAGTTTTCTGTTTGTTTCAACTACGCCGATCTTGTAGTTTTAACCGATATTTACAGTGCCGGAGAAGTCAACCGACACAACATCAGTGGCCAAGATTTAGCGATCGCAGTACAGGATAATCATCATGCCCAAGTGATCTATGAGCCATCTCTAAAAGCCTTAAATGAAGCCTTAACCAGTTTACTGCAACCGGGGGATTTAGTGCTGTTTTTAGGTGCAGGGAACCTCAATCAGATTATTCCTCAAGTCATTTCCCAATATCAAGCAGCTTAGTTTAGTTATCAGTTGAATTTCTACAAGAATAAATACTTTAATCTCTAGTCTTCTTGCTCAAATTACCCTCATTGTCCCCTAATAGCCATGATTACTGCTTTTAAACCTTCTTCTGAACCAATAATCCACCCTAATGTTTCCCTTGCCTCTCATACCTCTTATCGAGTGGGGGGAAAAGCCCAATGGTATACTGCCCCCAGAAACTTTGAACAGTTACAAGAAACTTTTGAATGGTTCCAAAAACAAGATATTCCCTTGGTGTTATTGGGCGCTGGATCCAACCTGTTGATCAGCGATCGCGGCATCGATGGGTTAGTCTTAAGTACCCGTTATCTCCGTCATCGTCGCTTTGATGAGGCAACAGGGCAAGTTACCGTAGCAGCAGGAAAACCCATTGTTGGTGTGGCTTGGCAAGCGGCCAAACTTGGCTGGAGTGGCTTAGAATGGGCTGTGGGGATACCTGGAACCGTTGGGGGAGCAGTGGTAATGAATGCAGGGGCACACAATCAATGTACGGCTGACTCTTTAGTGAGTGCTGTGGTGGTGTCCCCAGATGGCAAGGTGGAAACCTTGACCCCAGAAGATCTAAATTATAGTTATCGAACCTCTGCGTTACAGGGAGGAAAAAGGTTAGTCATAGAAGCCACTTTTCAACTACAAACTGGCTTTACTCGCGAAGAAATAACTGCTAAGACACAAGACAACCTTTGGAAGCGTAAAAGTTCTCAACCCTACGATAAACCTAGTTGTGGCAGCGTTTTCCGTAACCCTAGTCCTTATGCAGCCGGTTGGTTAATCGAACAATTAGGATTAAAAGGCTATAGAGTGGGAGATGCAGAGGTGTCCCAACGTCATGCTAATTTCATCTTAAATTGCGGTCAGGCAAAAGCTCAGGACATTTTCCACCTCATTAATCATATTCAAGAAAAAGTCCAGTCTCATTGGTCTTTATTATTAGAACCAGAGGTGAAAATTTTAGGAGAGTTTTCTGCCGCTTCATGAAACCTACCGCTGCTTCATGAAAGCTAGACAAACCTAGACAAACCTAGACAGCTAGAATCCCTGTGATTTTAACCCAGGGAGTCTCAAACTTTTCCAACCCTTCCCAAATTTTGGTCAATTTCGGGTTAACCATTTCTGCCCATTGAGGCGTTGTAAGGTATATAAGACCATTAAATCAAGGGTAACTTTACGCTCATCGATCATAAAAGATTCAATGGTACTCGGAGGTTTACCATTAACCGCATAAGAAAAGGCTTTTTGTCCTTTTATATCCTCTCCGGGGAAATAGATGTTAAATTGTCGTTTTCCTTTGTCCCAAGTACCAATGACTTGCCAACAAGGTTCATCGGATATGGCCCCAGGGATAGAAACAGGTGCTTTAGTGAAGGATAATTCAATATCGTTGAGTCCCTCTTTTGTGAGACTTTCTTTGAGAGTAGGGGTAAAATGCTCCTCCATAAACTCGGTGAAGGGTTTTTTCTCGATCGCAGGGGGCTTCCCTTTTTTCGCTACGGGTTTTGTCTCTTCTGCCATAATGGTGCCTGTAATTTTATTATTATCAAAGATATAGGGTTTCATCCCCACCTAAAAATTTTATCAAAAACATTCACATTTTAGGTGGGGATGAAACCCAACCAGTATATAAACTGCGGCTCATTCATGATGTAATGTAATGTAATAATTAATAATGTATAATTAGAATATTCTAGTTTGAAAAAAATAGAATATTCTTTATAAATCCCTTGACTTTAACATCAGCTTATCTCCTTGTCTCCCACGGCAGTCGTGATCCTAGACCACAGATTGCATTAGAACGATTATCCTATTTAGTAGAAGAACAACTACAATTCTCTACCAATAAAACAAGCAACCCAGATCAAAGCAGCCATTGCGCGGTACTATCTCCGGTAACGATGGTTCAAACAGCATCCCTAGAATTATCTGAGCTTCCCTTATCCGAAAAAATTAAACAATTTGCCACTAAACTAGAAAGAGTAGGCATTAAAACTCTGAAAATTGTTCCTTTATTTCTCTTACCCGGTGTTCATGTTAGGGAAGATATTCCCAGAGAAATCGCTACAGCCCAAGCAGAAATCGGCCATACAATAGAAATAGATTTGTGTCCCTACTTGGGTAGTTATGAAGGGTTGATTAAGATTATCTCTCATCAGTTCTTAATGTATCCCCAAGACGCTAGAATTATTGTCTCTCATGGGAGTCGTCGTCAAGGGGGCAATGATTCAGTTGAGGCGATCGCAACTCAATTAAAAGCTAAGGTTGCTTACTGGAGCATCAAACCCAGTTTATCACAGCAGGTTCATGCTTTTGTGAAACAGGGTCAGCAACGGATTACTATTGTGCCTTATTTTCTCTTTACTGGGGGCATCACCAATATGATCGCTCAACAAGTTCAACAACTACAAGAAAGTTTACCCCAAGTTCAACTTAACTTAGGACAACCTTTAGGGGCAACTCCAGAACTAGCTCAAATGATGGTGAGTCATTTGATAAATAGTTCAAAATCAGTGATCAGCTAATGATATAGGAAATAACAAAATGACGGAAAATATTAGCGAAATTTGCTTAGGTAAGGTCTATTTAGTTGGGGCAGGACCCGGTGATCCTGGGTTAATGACCATAAAAGGCAAAACTTTGCTTGAACACGCTGATGTCGTCGTTTATGATGCCCTAGTAAGCCCTCCGATACTAGATATGATTGGGGAAAAAGCGATTAAAATCGATGCAGGAAAACGTCGGGGTCGTCATTCTAAGTTACAAGCAGAAACTACCCAAATTTTAATCGAAAAAGCGAGACAATATCCTGTCGTAGTTCGTCTTAAAGGTGGTGATCCCTTTGTATTTGGTCGCGGAGGAGAAGAGATGGCAGACTTAGTTAATGCAGGTATTCCTGTGGAACTGGTTCCAGGAATTACTTCTGGTATTGCAGCCCCTGCTTATGCAGGTATTCCCGTCACTCATCGGGGTTATAGTTCTTCTGTTACCTTTGTTACTGGTCATGAAGCAGTAGGAAAATATCGACCTAAGATTAATTGGGAGGCGATCGCTCAAGGTTCAGAAACTATTGTTATTTATATGGGTGTTCATAACCTCCCTAATATTATCAGAAAATTACAAAAAGGTGGCTTAACTGCTGCAACTCCTATTGCTTTGATTCGTTGGGGAACTCGACCAGAACAAGAACAATTAATGGGGACGTTAGAGACTATTATTAAACAGGTAGAAGAGACTAACTTTGAAGCACCGGCGATCGCAATTATTGGTAAAGTGGTAGATTTATCAGTGAACAGTTATCAGTTATCATTCATTGAGTTCTCCTAAATAACGTTGTACAATTTCTAAAATGCGATCGCTTGCCTTCCCATCCCCAAAAGGGTTAACCGCATTAGCCATCTGTTCATAAGCTAGTTTATCGCTCAATAATTCACTACTATTACTAACAATATTTTGATAATCTGTCCCCACTAACTTAGCCGTCCCTGCATCCACAGCTTCAGGACGTTCCGTTGTTTCTCGTAACACTAACACCGGTTTACCCAAACTAGGTGCTTCTTCTTGTAAACCACCAGAATCAGTCAATAATAGATAACAGCGTTGAATTGCCCCCACTAACTCCCCATAGTCCAAAGGTTCTGTTAAAAACACCCTGGGATGGTTACTTAAAGCTGCTTGTATAGGTTCCCTCACCGTTGGGTTGCGGTGCATGGGCAATAACAATGCCGTATCGGGAAATTTGTCTAAAATGAGGTGAAACCCTTTTAAGATGTCTTCTAGAGGCTTTCCCCAGTTCTCCCGTCGATGAACGGTAGCCAATAACACTCTATATTGATTCCAATCTAACCCTTCAACATCACAGTTGGGTTGTTTGTCTGCAACGGTTAATAAAGCATCGATGACGGTATTTCCGGTTAAATGTACTTCTCCTGTGACACCGGAACGGCCTAAGTTTTCAAAGGCCAACTTTGTGGGGGCAAAATGTAACTGGGCCAGTTGAGAAATAAGACGACGGTTAGCTTCTTCGGGGTAGGGGTTATAGATGTTATCCGTTCGTAAACCAGCTTCTACATGACCGATGGCAATTTGTTTATAAAATGCAGCTAAGGTGGCAGCAAAAGCGGTTGTGGTGTCTCCTTGGACAATCACACAATCAGGTTGTATTCTCTTGAAAATGCCTTCTAAACCCTGTAAACTGCGGTGAGTAATGTCGGTTAGGGTTTGTTTAGGCTGCATAATATTTAAGTCTTCATCTGCTGTTATTTCAAACAGTTGCATCACCTGTTCCACCATTTCTTTATGTTGTCCCGTTAAGATAACATGGGTGTCAAATGCCTCTGAATTACGAAACTTTTGGATCACAGGAGCAAGTTTTATGGCTTCGGGACGGGTTCCAAGGGTGATACAAACTTTATAACGAGATGAAGTCATAAGTAGAACAGTTGAAGACTTCATCTATTGTACAAGATTAGGTGTTAATATTATTTGCGATCCAAATTGTTAATTCTGATTCTGTTATTTCACTATTTGCTACTTTTAACATGATTTCTGTTGCCCCTTTTGGAGTCGCTACTAATTTAAACCCATTAATACGAAGAAATAAACCAATGGCTAAAAAGGGCAAAACAGACGATAAAGATAGTCACGCTCAAGGCTAAAGCCTTGACTACGAAATTTTATAATAGTAAAAAATAATACTTTCTCTGGGAGTTACCTCAAGCAGATACAGTCAACGAAACAGGTTTATCAGAATGGATTTTTCCTGAAAAATGTCCCTATTCCGTTGAACAAATCAAATCTAATTTGCTGCCTGATTAATTAAAATTAATGATTGGTGTTTTATAAACTTCCATTACTAAATTGATTACCGATTTCGTTCATCCGATTTGGACAAATTTCATACATTTGTAAGCCAACTTCATTGCCTATTTCAAAAAGAGTTTGTTGATCTTGCATTTCTTCGAGACTTAAGTTGCCTTCCTCCATCCATCCTCCCATTGCTTGGATCATTTCTTTAACCATAGATTCTTGAAAAACCTCGGGGGATGTAGCCGGAAGTTTGCAAATTCTTTGGGCTAATTGATTAATTTGAGGTGAGGTAGGAAGGGCGTTAACGGAAGCAGGAAATAATCCGATCGCCAATGGCATTAACCAGATAAAACGACGCAACATAAAAAAACCTAATTGTGGGATACTTTACCTAACATAGTAATTGGACTTTGGATAAAAAACAATTGTTAGCGTAAATTTTACGCTAAACATATCTCCAGAGCTAAAATAGAGAATTAAGGTGATTTTAAAAACTCTCTTTCCATCTTTTTAGGGGATTTTAAATATTAAATAGCTTCATTCAGTTTCGGTTCCAATATAGATATCTAAGTAGCTTTCAGTTAGAGATTGAATGACTCGTTCTAATTCATCAATGAGATTTCTTCTAGTGAGTTTTTCTACAGCATCAATATGAGCAGAACTTCCGGCTCGTCCTAAATATTTATATTTGGTTTTTTTCTCATTATTAGTGGCCATAGGAAAAATTGATTCAGCAGCCTGTAGTTTATAATACCAGTAGATTGTTCCCTTTCCATTAACCTGATAACGAATAATATGACAATTAGCTGGTGCTACTTCCCCTTCCCGTTCAATTTTCTTTATTTTCTGTTTAAGAGAGCGAATTAGACTCTTAATTTGTTTGGCTCTCAGGTGGACATCTTGACTGGTCTTAAGTTCGGAATGTGATGACATTAGCCTTAACTGTAACAAGCAACCTCTTTTGATGTTAGCGTATATATTCCGCTAATTTATAAGGTAATAAATTTTAAAAATGACCAAAAATGAAACGGCTACGTCTGTCGAGGAATTCCTGGTGTGGAGGTCTAACCTCTTCCAAGGACTAAAAGCTAGAAAAGAAACTATTATAGAATTACTCGAGGCCCTCTCCAGTAACCAACAAGCTCACTCAGTCGTTGAATTGTCTCTCAATCCTTTATTTAGAAGAGATTATAACAGTTTATATAGAGGAATTCAAGAGTTTTTACCCACTCAAACTGACCCTAATTATGAACAGAGAATTGAGACTTTATTTTCAGCGGTATCGAGAACAATTCCTCCCACTTCAAAACATTATAACTTATTTGGGGTTTGCTGAATAAAAGCAAAACCCTATTCTTTAAAAGGTTACACCCATATTCGCGATCGCAAAAAAGATCAGCTTTATCGGCTACAAACCGCTATAATTGGTAGAAACACCTCCCAGTTGTTGGTCAAGAACAAATGTATCGAAAAGAGGAGCAACCTTTACCGCCCCCAGAAAAATTTGAATTACCTTTCGAGGGCAAATTGTCCCCCAATAATCGTTGGGTAATCATGGCAGAGTTGATACCTTGGGATGATTTTGAGGAAGAATATGCTAAACTTTTTTCAGCAGAAAAAGGTGCGCCAGCCAAACTATTTAGAATGGCATTAGGGACATTAATTATTAAGGAAAAATTAGGAACAAGTGATAGAGAAACTATAGAACAGATTAGAGAAAATCCCTATCTACAATACTTTATAGGTTTAAATTGTTATCAACAAGAGCCACCACTGGAATCTTCAATGCTAGTTCATTTTAGGAAAAGAATTGATGGAGAATTGATAAACAAAATCAATAAAAAAATAGTAAAAAGAGAAATAGACAAGAGTGATAAAGAAGTAAAAAAAAAGGATTGTCTCCAAGAAAAAGGAGAAAAAATAAAAAATAAAGGTAAACTAATTTTAGATGCGACTTGTGCGCCAGCAGACATCAAATACCCAACGGATTTAGGCATATTAAATCAAGCCAGAATTGAGACAGAAAGAATAATAGATAATCTTTATAAACCATTAAGAGTGAAATTGAGAAAAAAGCCGAGAACTTCTAGAAAAATTGCTAGAAAGGAATACTTAAAAGTAGCTAAAAAACGAAAATTATCTTATCAAGAAAGAAGAAAAGCTATCGGGAAACAGTTAAAATACCTTAAGAAAAATTTAGGAAATATAGAAGACTTAATTCAAGCTGGGGCTTCCCTGGAAAATCTGAGTAAAAGACAGAAAAATTGTCTAGAGACTATCAAAAAAGTTTATGAACAACAACAGTCAATGTGGGAGAATAAGACCCAGAGTGTTCCTCAAAGAATTGTAAGTTTAACTCAACCGCATATTCGTCCAATAGTGAGGGGAAAAGCAGGAAAACCAATAGAGTTTGGAGCTAAACTCTCAGTAAGCTGTGTAGATAACTATGTGTTTCTAGACAAAATAAGTTGGGAAAACTTCAATGAATCTTGTCATTTAAAAGAACAAGTAGAAAAGTATAAAGAAACGTTTGGCTATTATCCCGAATCCGTCCATGTAGATAAAATTTATCGAACTAGGGAAAACAGAAATTGGTGTAAGGAAAGAGGGATAAGAATCAGTGGTCCGAAGTTAGGAAGACCTCCGAAAAATGTCAGTGAAGAAGAAAAGAAACAAGCCCACTCCGATGAATGCTTCCGTAATACTATTGAGGGAAAGTTTGGACAAGCTAAACGAAGATTTAGCCTAAATCTCGTGATGACAAAACTCCCTGAAACCTCCATTACATCTATTGCTATTACATTTTTAGTTGTCAATCTTTCTAAACTTCTGAGGCAGTTTTTGTCGCTTTTTTTGTCCTTATTTACTAATAATAGAACAGAGGAACTCATCAAACCGCCTTTCATTAATTTTGATTATACTTTAAACAATTTTTATGTACTAAAACTTATTGATTTGTCAGAAAATTCTTGGTCAAAAGTGGCATAAATTTTGGAGAAACTTTTTCAGCAAACCCTATTTGGTATTGACACAACTCCCTGTCCACGACCGTTTGCCGAAACGTTAGCGGATAAAACCTTTATTCATTACCCCAATCCAATTAAGGGAAATAAACCCATTAATATTGGACATTGTTATTCCGTTGTCTGCGCTTTACCTGACCAAATAGACACAGAAAAAGTCCCTTGGGCTGTCCCCTTATCAGGAGAGCGAGTCCCCTCTAAACATAAAGGAGTAAATCAAGGCAATCAACAACTAAAAAAAAATCTGGCAAAGTTCTTTATTTTCTGATAAATTATCTGTCTTAGTGGCTGATAGTGACTACAGCCAAAAGGATTTTATTGGGGAACAAGTTAAGCATGAAGACGTAGTTACTATTACAAGAGTTAGAAGTGACCGAGTTTTTTATCGTCAATTTATTCGGGACCCAAATCAAGCCAAAACTTCGGGACATCCCCGTTGGTATGGGGATAAATTTGACCTTAAAGATGACCAAACTTGGACTGAACCTGATGAAGTTCATCATGTTCCCTTTACAACGAAAAAAGGTCGTCAATTAACAGTGACTATTTCGGGATGGAAACAGATGTTAATGAGAGGAACTAAAAACTATAAAATGAACAATCACCCCTTTACTTTACTCCAGATTGTTGTCAGAGATCAAGAAAGAAATAGTATTTGGAAACCTATGTGGCTTATTGTTATTGGTTCTCGGCGCGATGAGTTAAGTTTAGTTGATTGTTATCAGTGTTATCGACAACGTTATGACATGGAACATCTTTTTCGATTTGGTAAACAAAGATTATTGATGACATCTTATTTAACTCCCGATGTACATCATGAAGAAAATTGGTTTAAACTAACACTTCTTTCTTCTGTAAATTTGTGGGCTGCCAGAAAATTAGCTGTGGTTTTACCCCGTGATTGGGAACAGTATTTGAAGACTAATAAATCCATCAAAATCACCCCTAGTCTAGTTCAAAGAGACTTTTCAAGAATAATTACGACCTTGGGGACTTTCGCCAAATTTCCCAAACGTCGAGGTTTTTCTTCCGGACGTATTAAAGGTTACAAAAAAGCCCCACGAACTCGTCATGATGTTATCAAGAAAGGGAGCAAAAAATCAACTGAAAACTTAAAAGCTCCTTAGTTTTCCTCAGAATCTATAGATTAGCCCTATTTGTCAGCCAATTTTATTGACTGATACAGAGCCGATATTTTGGGATTTTAGTTTAGCGTAAAATATACGCTAACAAACTTTTTTTGTCCAAAGTCCAATAGTAAAGTAAATATATCTAATTGTCATTAGTATGATTACTGATTATCGCTTAAGAAAAGTTAAGAAGCTGCCAAAGATTCCTGATCTACTAAATCTTCAGATTTGTCTACCCGATCGATAAACAAAATACCATTAAGATGATCTAATTCATGTTGAAAAATCCTGGCCACGAAATCCTTTAATTTTTGCTGCTGTAACTTACCATAACGATCTAAATATTCAACCGTAATTACCTTATATCTAGGTACTAAACCCCTTACTCCCGGAACACTCAAACATCCTTCCCAACCTTTGACTATTTCATCGTTATGGGAGATGATACGAGGGTTAATCATGATGGTAGGGTCCATCATCGGTGCATCAGGATAACGGGGGTTAGGATGGGAACATACAACAAATAAACGGTAAGATTGAGATACTTGGGGTGCAGCAATACCAACCCCGTTGGCATCCCTAGCTGTGGTTAAGAGGGTATCCATCAGTTGCTGTAATTTTTGGTCAGTAAGATCCTGCACCAGTTGAGCTTGTTGTCTTAAGATAGGATTACCGACTTGAGCTATTTCTAAATTAAGGTTTATCATAGATTTCTGTCCATCTTAAAAGTTCTATATCCATTATGACACTTATATAATTTTATTTTTTTCTATCCCTAATCCCTAACCCTCGTTTTTATTTTTGTTGTTGGGATAGATTAAAGTCTTAATTGATTTGAGAAAATTCTATTTCATTGCAAAAATTTAACTTTAAACTAAGAATGACTATATCACCTCAGTACATTTGGAATCAAGTTCTTGAGCGTCTTAAAATTCGATTAAATTCCACTGCTTATGAAACGTGGTTTGCTTCGGCAACTGTACAAACTGTGCAAGATGATTGTTTAATTATTCAAGTAGAAAATACTTTCATTGTTAATCATTTACGAAAAACTTATTATCCTTTGATTATGGAAGAAGTGGAGGGAGTTGTTGGTTATCCAGTCGAAATAAAGTTAACTACTGAACAGGAAAAAAACTTAAGACTTATTGATAAAAATAATGAGAACTTAACTCATAAAAATGCTACCAATAAGTTGATTCAAGACTCCCCTAAACTAAGTCAATTAAACCCTAATTATAATTTTTCTCGCTTTGTAGTAGGCCCCACCAATAGAATGGCTCATGCTGCTTCTTTAGCCGTTTCTGAATCACCAGGAAGGGAGTTTAACCCCTTATTTTTGTGTGGTGGTGTTGGTTTAGGAAAAACCCATTTAATGCAAGCCATCGCCCATTATCGCCTAGAATTGTACCCTAATGCTAATGTTTTTTATGTTTCTACTGAACAATTTACTAATGATTTAATTGCTTCTATTCGTCAAGATAGTATGGAATTTTTTAGAGAACATTATCGGACTGCTGACATTTTATTAGTGGATGATATTCAGTTTATTGAGGATAAAGAATACACCCAAGAAGAGTTTTTTCATACCTTTAATACTTTACACGAAGCAGGAAAACAAGTGGTGATTGCTTCTGATCGACCTCCCCAAAGAATTCCCACGTTACAAGATAGATTAGTGTCTCGTTTTTCTATGGGATTAATCGCCGATATTCAAGTACCAGATTGGGAAACAAGAATGGCTATTTTACAAAAAAAAGCAGAGTATGAAAACATTAGATTACCCCGTGATGTAATTGAATATATCGCCACTAATTACACATCAAATATTCGAGAATTAGAAGGGGCATTAATTAGGACAGTCACCTATATTTCTATTTCTGGACTGCCGATGAATGTGGAAAATATTGCCCCTGTGTTAAATCCTCCTATGGAACAAATTACGATTTCTCCTGAGATTATTATCACCATTGTTGCCGAAAATTTTCACCTATCGGTTGAGGATTTAAAAAGTAGTTCACGCCGTCGAGAAATTAGTTTAGCCCGACAAATTGGAATGTACTTAATGCGCCAACATACCGATTTAAGTTTACCCAGAATTGGGGAAGAATTTGGTGGAAAAGATCACACAACGGTTCTATATAGTTGCGATAAAATCTCTAAGTTACAGAAAAAAGATTGGGAACTTTCGCAACAATTATCTACATTGAGCGATCGCATTAATCTTGCTAGTAGGAATCAAGAATAATAACCATAGTTAGCTTACCAATACTGCGTAGGTTTTCAAAATTGTTTCTTGAGACAGAGATGGGGGAGATGGGGCAATACTGCTCGGGTAATACAATTATCTGTTGAGACAGGGATGGGGAAGAGGGGGAAGGGTGGTTCGAGAAAACATTATCTATTGATTAGGGGTCGAAGTGGTAGTCACCTACCACGACTCCCATTCCGAACCGTGCATGAGACTTTCACCTCACACGGCTCTCGGCAATTAGTCCTTTGTCATAGGTACTGTTAACACATCGTCTTTCCATTCATAGCCATTTTCTAACCAATCGTAGAGGTAGTCATTTTTGCTTTTGACATCATGACAGTGACGATGTAGAGCTTGAAGATTGTTGTAGGTATCCTTTCCACCTTTCGATTTGGGGATAATGTGGTCAACTTCTATCAAGTCTTCAGGTGTAAAGTATTGCTTACATTGAGGACATATACCTTTTTGTTTCTTTAAGAGTTTTGCGACTCTTGTTGGTGTCCCAGAATATGTACCTCGTCTTTTGCTCCAGTAAGTCCAGTTTCCGTCATAGGGTGAAGCTTCAGGTTTAACCAATGTGTGTCTCAATATTCCTGTTTCGGCGTGGTGATAGAGGACTGCTCCTTTTGTTTGGAATTTCCAGAATCCGTGTTTTCCGTATGAGAAATATTTTTTAAGAGCTTTAATCAATGGTGTCTCTTTCTTTTTCCTGCTTACTGTCCAAGCTCTAAGCATATTCCATAATATGTTGTCTTCGGATTTGAATGTTTTCTTACTGCAAACATTTCGGTAGTAATTACACCATCCTGGGATTATGGGATTTAATCTTGTGATTAATGCTTTTTGTGGGGCTTTCTTGTTGGCCTTGATGGACTCTTTGATTGCCTCATGGTGAGCTAGTATTTTTTTCTTGCTTGGCTTGATTAGTGTTTTGAATCCAGTTAGTTGTGCATTTTTTCCACCTGTTTTACTAGAGTGGTGTTTACCCTTGGGGTATGACCTAATATTGAATCCAAGGAAATCGAAGCCTGGTTCAATGGTTTTACCATTATGGACAATACTTTTTAGAGTGTGTCTTATGGAAGTCTTCTCTGGTTTTAGTTCCAATCCGACTTTTTCTAACCATTGTGCAACTAGATTTTTACATTGTAGAATAACATCGTAATCTGTATGAAGAATTACGAAATCATCGGCGTAGCGGATGATTTTGGGTTTATATCCCTGTTTAAGACTGCCATCTTCTCTCCGTTTTGTACGGGGGAAGTGATTTTCTATGTCTATTATCATTCCGTGTAGTGCAATGTTAGCCAATAACGGACTTATTACACCACCTTGAGGTGTACCTGAATCTGTTTCCTCAAAAATGCCCTTGTCCATTACACCGCATTCCAACCATTGTTTAATGATTCTTTTGATGTTGTGTGGACAATCTACTTTGGACAGTAGGTAATCATGGTTAATCTTGTCGAAGCATTTGGCGATATCTGCATCTAGAACATATTTTGCATTCGTTTTTATTGCTAAAAATATTCTACTGATAGCGTCTTGCGTCTTGTGCGCTTCTGCCTGGACGGAAGCCATAAGATGTACCCTCAAATTGGGCTTCCCAGTATGGTTCTAAGGCTGATTTAACCAAGGCTTGCATTGCTCTATCTTTCATGGTGGGTATCCCCAGTCCACGTTTTTCATCTCTTCCAGGTTTAGGTATCCAAACCCGTCTGAGTGCCTTGGCTTTGTAACCTTTTAACCTTAGTTCGTTAACTAACTTTAATCTTTGGTTAGGTCGTAATGACTTTTTCCCATCAACTCCAGCAGTTTTCTTACCTTGGTTGTCTTGGGTCACTTTGCGAATGGCTAAGAGCTTTGCGTAATGTGACTTTAACAGTAACTTCTGAAGCTTTTTAGCTTTGACTTTATTACCTGATTTAACAGCTTGAAATATTCTTTTTTGAAGCTTAAACACTTTCCTCTGGACTTTTGCCCAGTTTATGGTGTTCCATTCTGGCGTAGTCTTGGTTATACTCGCATTCGACATTTAACTACCTCTAATAGAGACTATTTCTTCTAATTAACCAGCAATACGTCAGCTTATCCATATTCATTACAAATAGGCATTAGCAACTTAATTGCTTCTCACATCCATGACCCTTGCGCTTAAGTTTGTCACTACTTACATCATCGACCTGATGGTAAGAGCAGTCATGGACTTAATTCGTTCCGTTGGTTTGGGTGTATTGGTTTTAGGTTTCATCTCTCCCCCAGGTTACTTTTAGGAATCGTTGTGGATGTTACGAAGAAAACTCCACTTTTCACCTTGTTCTTTTGAACGCAGCCTGTCAAACAGATTTGGCTACTTGGAGGTCTTGAGGGTTCAGGACGATGATTCAGCGTAATGCTTAACCGTGACCAATTGACTGGAGGAACGACTTGCCATGCTGTTTCATGACGGGTTCCCCTTTTAACCCTGCTTCTATCCTGAGTTTACTAAGTCCAAAACGGAGGGTTAAGTTGTCACTCTTAGGATTGCTCCCTTGATTCCGAGTGTGGCTCCTTTAGCCAACAAACCAACAGTTATCTAGTTTTCTAGGTTCTAGACTAGCTACACACCTGTATTTAGTACAGGCTTTCTAGCTAAACGAATCGCACCTTAATTACCCCCACACTCCCCACACTCCCTATGCCATAAAAGTTTCCAGCCTATCCGAGTAGTATTGACTGGCTTCCCTTCCCAGTCTTCACAAGTTACGGCTTCTACTGTAAACGCTTTATAGGGATGAACAGTACACTTTAAACAGGTTTCTCCTGTATGAAAAGAACAGCGATCGCAAGGTATTTGGTGGAGTTGGCGCAAATAAAGATATCCATCTTCAATCGCAAAGAAAATTGCACAGAAAAAACATAACAAAACCAACCAAATAAGTAGAGGACAAATCCAACCCATTTGGAGCATAATAATCTTGGGTAATATCATAAATACTCTCTAGATGAGACAAACAAATTGACATAGAGACATTTCTTCAACGAATAGTAGAATGAAAGTTGCTCTACATTCCACTTATCCATTATTTAAACAATGTCTCTATAGAAAGAACCGATTAACTATGACACCGATTGAAACATTTTAGGATCTACTTTTGATTGGTCTACATTCTGCCAAAAATTTCTAATTTTCTCACCCACTAATTCGGAATTCATATAATGGAAAAAATGCCTTCCTTGGGAACATTCCCATAAGATGTCCCCTGATTTTAACCAGGGTTTCCAAGCATTTAATTGATAAGGAGAAATAACCATATCGTCTTGACTACCCCCAACAAACAAAGGAACGGAAACCAGTTGCGGTGTAACGCTCACTTGTTCTACTAAGGTATTAGGAGAAGGAGAAGACAATAAATCTTGCTCCAACAGATAAATTAATAATTCGTTTTTAAAAGGACATTGACGACCAAAAAGCGTAGAAACCATTTGGCTCAAAATGGTGTGGCGATCGCAGGGCAAAGTCTTGAACATGGCATAATAATGAGTCTGCCAGTCCACCGCTAAATTAGCCCCTACCGATAACAAAGTCAAAGACTTAACTCTTTCAGGATGACGTTGTGCATAGATCATCCCTAACCAAGCACTGGTACTATGACCAATGAGATGTACCGGTTGCTTCAGTTGTTTAAGATAGTCGTGTAACAACACAAAAGCAACGTCAAGGGTGATAGGTTCATCTGGGGTTTGATTGTATTCCCATAAAGCGACGGCATGATCTTGGGACAGTTGACTGATTAAAGGACGGTTAAACCTCTGTAATATAGGACTGACACTTAACCATAAAGCATTGGGAACAGAAGACATAACAAACTCCAAACTGAAGACAATTTAAGGCACAATAAAGATAGAGTTCAAGAGGAAAGTTAAGTGGATGTCTATATAGTGTCCTGATAAAACCCTTAGACACCCCTTAACTCCTTTTTATTTACTTACACTTGTCCGAGATTATTGAGCGCGTTTTCTACTTTTTTGAAGTCAAAGCCCATAGCACGTAAAGCGTGCCATAAATGACCTTGTAAGAAGAAAAAGGCTAAAAAGAAGTGTGTATTAGCTAACCAGCAACGTGCAGTATGCGCACCAAATTCTAAGTTGGCTGTATCAGCAAAGTAAGGGCTAATGCCTAACTTGACATCTAATACAGGACCGTAAAATTCGGGGGGATAAGCTAAGGTGTTAACCGCACAGAAATAAGCTGCGACAAACCCTGCTAAGGCAATACCACCTAAAGAGTAGGATAAGATGGCTTCTCCTGAGAAAATGAGAGCTTTTCTTGCCCATGCCATAGGAGGAACAACAATGTGCCAAATACCACCGCCAATGAGTAACGCACCCACATAAATATGACCACCAATTAAGTCTTCGAGACTGTCAACCGCAGCAAAATGGGTTTGATAGCCATAGATCACTAAGGGATCTAAGGTGGGTTGGGTTACTAAACGAACCGCCTCTGTGGTGGAATCGTATATACCGCCCCAGAACATCGCTTTTCCTACCAATAGTAAGGCAGCGACACCCAAGAATAAGAGATGATGGCCTAAAATAATGCCAAGTTTTTTGGGATCGTCCCACTCAAAATGAAAGCGACTTGCGCCTCCTTCTGTGGTTTTTAGATCCTGGGGAGCTTTTAAGAGATGAAATAAAGCACCCGCACCTAATACGGCAGATGAGACCAGGTGTAATACCCCAATAACAAAGAAGGAATATGTATCAACAATTTCTCCTCCTTGTCCTACACCGAAGCCTAAAGTGGCTAAATGGGGTAGTAAAATCAACCCTTGTTCTCCCATAGGTGAATCGGGAACGTACTTAGAGAGTTCAAATAAAGTAAACGCACCAGCCCAAAACATGATTAAAGCACCTTGAGCCGCGTGGGCAACGATGAATAATCCTGATTTTTCGGCAAATCGGGCATTTCCTGCCCACCAGTCATAACTGACGTTGGGATTTTCGTAAGTTTGCATCATAGTTTTCAATGAACTACACAATTGCCACTTATTGGGAATTGATATCAATAAGCTTATCCTCAATCTATAAAGATTGGCAAGTAAATACTATTAAGAATTGTTTAAGTGTGGAATAATCACCAGAAAAGTATTAGGGTAAACTTTATAAATATTTAATTATTTTCCGTTGTTTTTTGATGATTTTTCTTTTACATTTAAGCTGTCTTTTCAACGTTTTTTGAGGATAGCCAACCATGATTAAGGATTTATTAAAAGTAGCAGATGTATCAGAAACAGAGACTAAAACTCTAGGGGATAGCAACCATCATAAGTTAGCATTTCAGTTAGAGATAATAGCCGATCGATTAGAATTGATGATGGAAAATATGGCAACAGGGAAAAGCTTAGATAGTGAGTGTTACAGCTTAGAGGAAGATTGTGAAAAGTTGAGAGAATACTTATATAGAGAAACCTTCAAAGATAGAATTCCTCGCTATCAGCAAATGCTTACTCTTATGTCTGCCACCAAAGTTGCCCTCTCAGAGATTTATTTTGGTTCATCTTTCAAGATGAAGTTAGAGTTCAATCAAGACAATAACAATAAACATCCAGAAACAGTGCATAAAAATATGTTAACCGTTAAAAACAATACCCAGAAAATGAGAACAATCTCTCAAATTTTAGCGGTTTCATAAAAATCTGAAAAAAACTTTAGACTCAAAGTTAGAAGTCGGTTGAGTATGATTGACAGCCCTTGCCATTTTGTGTATCTTAAAAATGTCATTGTGGGGGAACTACTAATCTCCTAAACCCTCTAACCCTGATCAATAGTGCTGTGCCTCAGTATTGATCCCCTCTGACTCCTAACTTCTGAGTCCTAACCTATGACTAAATCGATTATTGAGCTTCAAAATCTAGAAAATCAGCAAATTTTGACAATAAACCCTCCCAACAGAGGATTATCCCCACAAGGAAACCTACAAATACCTGGGGATAAATCTATTTCTGATCGCGCTTTGATGTTGGGGGCGATCGCAGAAGGGGAAACCATCATTTAAACCCCGTCGTTAACGGCGGGATTTTTAAAATTTCTGGTAGGGACATAATAATATTATGTCCTTAATTTTTGCTATTATACAGTTATTAAGTCTTATAAGATAAATCCTATGATTGCTTTATCTGAATCTTTTCCTGTTACCCCTGAAGAATATCTTGAATGGGAAAAACACCAAGAAATTAAACATGAATATAGAGACGGAGACATTTATGCAATGGCCGGTGCATCTGATGCTCATGTTACTATAGCAGGGAATATCTTTGCTTTATTAAGAAGTAATGTCAGAGGTTCAAATTGTCGGGTTTATCTTAGTGATATGAAAGCTAGACTAGAAAAGTTTAATCGTTTTTATTATCCTGATGTTTTGGTCACTTGTGATACTAGAGATCAAGAAAATAATAATTATAAATGTTATCCTAAACTAATTATTGAGGTTTTATCAGACTCCACAGAAGCATTTGATCGAGGGGATAAATTTATTGATTACCAAAGCTTAGAAAGTTTAGAAGAATATGTTTTAATTAACACTAAACATCAGCGAATTGAATGTTTTAGAAGAAATGAGCAAGGGTTATGGGTATTAGAAGTTTATCATGCAGACTGTGAAATTTTTATTCTCAAAAGTATTAATTTTCAGAGTTCCTTAACAGCGATTTATGAGGATGTAATATTCAATTAGTATAATTGTAGGGTGTATTAGCAAAGCGTAATACACCAAAAATTGTTCAATTTTTTAACTAAAATGGTGGCCTGCGACGGACTTTGATATTCTTATTCACCATCAACATTATAGCCGTCTAACCCACCCTACTTTAAACCCAGATTCCGCACTTCAAAAAGTAGCATTAAATACTACAAGCCTGGGTTTAATAATTAAGTATAATTGCTTAAGCTCTTGAAGACAAAAAAGTGGGATAATTGCTTAAGTTGTTTCCTCTGTAAAAAAAGAGCGAAAAATGTCTTATTTAGAAGAAATACAAGTTAAAAATTTAGACCATTTAGGGATAGTAGCTGGTTTAATTGATGAAATAGGAATAGTCAAAATAATTAATAATAAATTAGGAATAGATGTTAGAGAAAAAATCTCAGCAGGTACAGTAGTTAAGTCTATTTTAATCAATGGACTAGGATTTGTTTCAAGACCTCTATATTTATTCAGTCAGTTTTTTCAAGATAAAGCCATTGAGAAATTGTTAGGAGAAAGAATTAAACCTGATTACCTTAATGATGATAAAATTGGGAGAGTAATGGATGAATTATATAAATATGGACTAAATGATATTTTTATTGAAGTAGTTTTAGAAGTAATTAAAAAATTTGAAATAGACCTTAAATACTCCCATTTAGATTCCACATCATTTCATTTAGATGGAGAATATAAAAGGGAAGAAGATAAAGAGAAACAGGAAGAAGAAAAAATTATTAAAGAAAGACCAATTTTTATTAAGAAAGGATATTCTCGGGATCATAGACCAGACTTAAAACAATGTGTCTTGGATTTAATAACAAGCCAAGATGGAGATATTCCATTATTTGTGAGAGTAGGAGATGGAAATGAATCTGATAAAGCTGTATTTGGAAAAGTTTTAGTAGAATTCAAAAAGCAAATAAAGTTTGATAGTATCATGGTTTGTGATAGTGCTTTATATGGTCAAGAAAATCTCCAACTAATCCAACATTTAAAATGGATAACGAGAGTTCCAATGACCATAAAAAAAGCAAAAGAATTAGTGCAAAATATAGAGGTGGAAGAAGTAAAAGATGAAGATAAAGAAAAAAGAAGTGACCTAAATTTAGAAAGTTATACCTGGAAAGAAGAAATTGTTACTTATGGTGGAATCAAGCAAACTTGGTTAATAGTCTTGAGTGAAAAAAGACAGAAAAGTGATTTGGAAAAACTAGAAAAACAACTTTCCCAAGAAGAGAAGAATCCCAAAAATTTCTTAAAGAAATACAATCTGAAGAATTTGAACATCCTCAAGCTGCTCGATATAAATTAAAGGCTATTAATAAAAAATTGAGATTGTTGGAAATAAAAGAAGTTGAACTGACTGAAACTTACTCGAAAAAAAGGAAAAGATTTATAAAATGATTAGTCTGATCATCAAAAAAGATGAAGAGATAAGTAGAAAGACTAAAGAAGCAGGAAAATTTATTTTAGCAACTAACTTAGTAGAGGAAAATAAATTAGAAGCTAGTGAAATTCTGATAACTTATAAAAACCAGCAATCTACGGAAAGAGGATTTCGATTTTTGAAAGATCCCTTATTTTTTACTGATAGTTTCTTCGTTGAAAAACCAGAAAGAATAGAAACAATGTTATTTTTAATGTCTTTGTGTTTGTTGATTTATAACTTGGGGCAAAGAGAATTAAGAAATTGTTTAAAAAGAGTCAAAAAAGGAATAAATAATCAAGTAGGGAAAGTAACATTGCGTCCGACTTTGAGGTGGATATTTCAATGTTTTCAAGGTATTCATTATGTGATTTTAAACGGAGTTAAACAAATTGTCAATTTAACAGAAGAAAGGCGTTTTATATTGAGTTTATTACCTGCATCTTGTTAAAGATATTATCTATAAATTGAATTGGATAAAGCAAAAATAATAAAAGATAAGAGTCTAATGATATCAAATGAGAAGAGGAAACTTTCCTTCGTTTGTGCTGAGTCTTGCTAAGTTTTCAATGAGTATAAATCTTCTTAATTTGATTATTTTTCCTAAAAATTTAATGAAAAGAGAAATATTCTTGCCCAGGTATGATTTTCGGACTTTTTAAAACTATGTATTTTTTTATACTACATTTTGAAGTGCGGAATCTGGGTTTTAAAAAGCACCGCCACCACGCTTAAAAACTTACGGCAAAAAGAAGTAGAAAAAAGCTAGTTTTAACCCTGGACAAAACAAATAATTTTAACCGCGCTCTAGATAAGCGCGGTTTTTTTGTGCTGTCGAGCAACATATTACTCCATAGTAGGGTAGTAATATCACCCCCATTTTAAGGGTGTTTTTAGGGCGTTAACTTCCCTGACCAGGGTTAACCCCTAAAGGGAAATACCGGCTGTTACAGAGGCATTTAGAAGTAAGGAGGGAAAGATAACGAATCGATTTAAACCCTAATTTTGCCCTAATTTGACTTACAAGAGTAGTTGTTATATACTATAAAGTATGGTGGTATAAAGTTGTGTCATGGTTTCAAGTCTCCAAAAATAGGAGGCAATAAAATTAGAGGAATAACCAATGATTACGTACCACTTCTTAACCTTCTTAAAAGAATGCGAAATAAACCTTGTGAGCGATAAGAATGGCTTTAGGGTAGCTATTGGCAAAGGCGTGACACCTAGAACTAAAAAGCTAGATTGTAACGATCGCAAGAAAGCATACCTAGGGTACGTCTTATTGGTCGGTTTTGAAGGTTTGAAAATAGCTAATCAAGAGCTATTTAATGCGTTCTTAGACGGGTTAGATTATAAGTTTTCACCTACTCTATCTATTCCAAAAAAACACAAAATCCTTCTCTCAGGAAACTGTGAAGGAGACGAATTTTTTGTTTTTAAGAATAAGGATCAATGGGTGGCAACATTAGGGGATCAAAGCATCGTAATAAGAACTCAAGATCAGGCACGAGCCGGAATTGAGTTCTTAGGAGCGATCGGTAAAGCCAAGTATGGAATTACCAAAGATTACGCTAACCACCACTTAAAAGGATCGAGTCCTTTACCTGAAAGTTTATTTTCAGAGTAGCGTTCTAATACCACAAGGAACCTCAAAGTCCCTCCTAGCTTGACTTTCGGGGTTTCTTGTGGTATTATAGAAGCATGAGATAAATCAAAAAAGGTTTATCTTTCCCTTAATTCTTTTTAAATTCAATTTTTAACTGCATCTATGCTTGATAGATGCAGTTAATTCTATTGGTTAACCAATTTCACCATGAACAATAACGAACTCGCACAACTCAAAGCAGAAGCAATCAATGAAGATACTTCACCATCAAGGTTAAATGAATTAGTTTGGAATAATCGACTCACCCCATTAGTTTGTCAGAACGTTAACCTCTTCCTGGCGAGAAATCCCCGATTGAGGAACGAAAATCGAGGGATTTCTCGCCAGGGCAGAACTTATTGGGGAGTTTTTTGATTCCGAATATATTTCTTGATAACTTCTAGGGGCGCACCACCAGCAGAAATTACGCAATAAGAGCTTGACCATAAGACAGGTTTATAATAGGGTTTGCTGAAAAAGTTTCTCCAAAATTTATGCCACTTTTGACCAAGAATTTTCTGACAAATCAATAAGTTTTAGTACATAAAAATTGTTTAAAGTATAATCAAAATTAATGAAAGGCGGTTTGATGAGTTCCCCTGTTCTATTATTAGTAAATAAGGACAAAAAAGCGACAAAAACTGCCTCAGAAGTTTAGAAAGATTGACAACTAAAAATGTAATAGCAATAGATGTAATGGAGATTTCAGGGAGTTTTGTCATCACGAGATTTAGGCTAAATCTTCGTTTAGCTTGTCCAAACTTTCCCTCAATAGTATTACGGAAGCATTCATCGGAGTGGGCTTGTTTCTTTTCTTCTTCACTGACATTTTTCGGAGGTCTTCCTAACTTCGGACCACTGATTCTTATCCCTCTTTCCTTACACCAATTTTTGTTTTCCCTAGTTCGATAAATTTTATCTACATGGACGGATTCGGGATAATAGCCAAACGTTTCTTTATACTTTTCTACTTGTTCTTTTAAATGACAAGATTCATTGAAGTTTTCCAAACTTATTTTGTCTAGAAACACATAGTTATCTACACAGCTTACTGAGAGTTTAGCTCCAAACTCTATTGGTTTTCCTGCTTTTCCCCTCACTATTGGACGAATATGCGGTTGAGTTAAACTTACAATTCTTTGAGGAACACTCTGGGTCTTATTCTCCCACATTGACTGTTTTTATTCATAAACTTTTTTGATAGTCTCTAGACAATTTTTCTGTCTTTTACTCAGATTTTCCAGGGAAGCCCCAGCTTGAATTAAGTCTTCTATATTTCCTAAATTTTTCTTAAGGTATTTTAACTGTTTCCCGATAGCTTTTCTTCTTTCTTGATAAGATACTTTTCGTTTTTTAGCTACTTTTAAGTATTCCTTTCTAGCAATTTTTCTAGAAGTTCTCGGCTTTTTTCTCAATTTTACTCTTAATGGTTTATAAAGATTATCTATTATTCTTTCTGTCTCAATTCTGGCTTGATTTAATATGCCTAAATCCGTTGGGTATTTGATGTCTGCTGGCGCACAAGTCGCATCTAAAATTAGTTTACCTTTATTTTTTATTTTTTCTCCTTTTTATTGGAGACAATCCTTTTTTTTTACTTCTTTATCACTCTTGTCTATTTCTCTTTTTACTATTTTTTTATTGATTTTGTTTATCAATTCTCCATCAATTCTTTTCCTAAAATGAACTAGCATTGAAGATTCCAGTGGTGGCTCTTGTTGATAACAATTTAAACCTATAAAGTATTGTAGATAGGGATTTTCTCTAATCTGTTCTATAGTTTCTCTATCACTTGTTCCTAATTTTTCCTTAATAATTAATGTCCCTAATGCCATTCTAAATAGTTTGGCTGGCGCACCTTTTTCTGCTGAAAAAAGTTTAGCATATTCTTCCTCAAAATCATCCCAAGGTATCAACTCTGCCATGATTACCCAACGATTATTGGGGGACAATTTGCCCTCGAAAGGTAATTCAAATTTTCTGGGGGCGGTAAAGGTTGCTCCTCTTTTCGATACATTTGTTCTTGACCAACAACTGGGAGGTGTTTCTACCAATTATAGCGGTTTGTAGCCGACAAAGCTGATCTTTTTTGCGATCGCGAATATGGGTGTAACCTTTTAAAGAATAGGGTTTTGCTTTTATTCAGCAAACCCTATAATAGAACTTTGATAACTCTATCTTAAATTCCTTACGAAGAAGCGACTTGAGGAAGATTTTATATTTTTGACAAAAATAGAAATATTATTATTGGGATGGAAGGATACCAATAAGTGACAATGATCGCTTTCGGCTCCAAATTCCAATAACTCACACTTCTGTTTTTCACAGGAAACCTTAAAATATTCTTCAAGTTGTTTTATCATCTCTGCGGTCAATACTTTTCGTCTATACTTAGTAATAAATAATAATGAAGGTGAATAGCATAAGCGCAGTGAGAACTCTTGTTTAGTGAGGTTGACATCTTGCATTAGGTGACTTACACTGATTATCATAGTTGATTGGGTCGAAAAATGCTAACCACCAGAAGAGTGACATTCAGGTTATATCCGACAAAAAAGCAGGAAAGGACATTGCATGATTGGCGTAAATTACACCAATACTTGTACAACGCCTGTTTGTCCCATCGGATAACTGAATATCGACATTTTGGTAAAAGCATCAGTTATTTCGACCAACAAAACTGTCTTCCTGAATTCAAGGAGTGCTGGACTGAATATAAACAATTGGGTTCTCAAGCACTGCAAGCAACTTGCAAAAGGGTTGACTATGCTTTCCAAAGGTTTTTCCAAGGACTAGCTAAGTTTCCAAGATTCAAAAGTTTCCAAAGATACCGAGGGTGGACATACCCTGCTAAATCAGGATGGAAAGCCCATACAACAGGAGTTCACGGGGCTTTGGAGTTGTCAAACTTAGGTCAAATCCGAATGCGAGGAAAGGCTCGAACTTGGGGTCAACCTACCACTTGTACGATTGTCTGGAAAAACCACAAATGGTACTGTTCTATCACGATTAAATGC